>ERZ791826.224-NODE-224-length-65965-cov-21.182704_pt1 | contig 65965 bp, 53 predicted proteins | sample MGYA00510297_ERZ791826 | MGnify/ENA primary metagenome ERZ791826 (study PRJEB30046, sample SAMN00792004) | human gut metagenome | study: EMG produced TPA metagenomics assembly of the A metagenome-wide association study of gut microbiota in type 2... | reverse complement strand
CTCGTAAATACGAGCTTTTCGAGGTGTGCATCTATTTTATTGCACAAGTATGGTGGGAGAAGGTGGATTCGAACCACCGAAGCTAGAAGCAACAGATTTACAGTCTGCCCCCTTTGGCCACTCGGGAATTCTCCCATATGAATGAAAACAAAATAATGGAGCTGGTGGACGGACTCGAACCCCCGACCTGCTGATTACAAATCAGCTGCTCTACCAACTGAGCTACACCAGCTTGTATTGCTTGATCTGTCGAACTGACGATATCTATTATATCATATCTCCAAGCACTTGTCAAGCACTTTTTATTTTGTTTTCATTTTTTTAATAAAGTGGTCGAGGCGACAGGACTTGAACCTGCGGCATCTTGGTCCCAAACCAAGCACTCTACCAAACTGAGTTACGCCTCGTAGTTGACGTTGCACACGGTGGGGAAAAGTCTCCAGCCACGGAAAAGTTCCAAGCTTTGTGTGCCTTGAGCTTCATAGATGTTTCTGTGAAGCATTTGTCTGCGTCATCAGACAGCTTAATTATTATACTCCCCAATGCCTGCTTTGTCAATAGGTTTTTTATCACTTTGTATACTTGCACAATTACACCCTGCTTAAAAGCGATACAAATGTCATTCTTCAACAAATTACACCGTGATATCATACTAAAATATCAAAAATAATGTCCATAAAAGAGCCTTTTTTAAAAGAATGGTATAATTTGATGATATTTTGGTGAAACCTGTTGATTTTTAAAATGGTTTGTGTTATCATTATATTTAACAGATAATATTCGGGAGGAAAGTAAAAATGAAAACAAAGGAATGTCCTTTTTGCCATAAGGAAATATCCGAAGAAGCAATACTCTGTAAGTATTGCCATAACCTGCTTATAGACGAAAGCACGCCTGTTACGGAAGACAGCAAGCAGGAGGAGCAGAATTTCACCTCTGCTGACGATGCCGACAGAACAAGAGTGTTCACAAAGCAGGAGGCACAGGAGTATGAAGAGAAAACAAGAGCCTTTACCGTGCCTAAACAGCCGGAAGAGCCTACAGAGTTTTTCTCCACACCAATAGCTGATAGCCATGATAATAATGACGGCTCTGAGAATTATCAGGATAATTATGATAATGGCGGTTATTCTGACGATGAAAACGATTATTCCGATGATGATACAGAGGATAACGATGACGCTTCCAGAAAGAAGCTCTTTGCAATTACTGCCACTATCACAGTGGGTATACTTGTGGTGGTCATTCTTGCTATAGTTGCAGGCTATAAGATCTTCGGCTTTGGCGGAACAAATAATAAGACCACTACTACTACAAAGCCAAAAACAGCTGTTGCCGCTGATGACGACAGTAAGGGAGGCGTGTTCGTCGATACCGAGAGCAGTGCAGTTTCTGCTGACACAAATACCACTACCTCACAGCCGGCTGATGAAAGCTCAACACCAGCCACTGAAACCTCTGCACCTGATACAGAAACAACGACAACTACCACAACAACTGCCTCAGATACAGAAACTACAACAACTACCACAACTACAGCAGACTCAAAGCCTGACGAAACTACAACAACTACATCAGCCGAGAGCGGAGATTCTGCAAAGGCTGTCGCCGCTATCACAGCTCAGATAGACGGCAAGGTGTCTTCATATGAATACAGAACTGAGGATGCAGGCTTCCTGTATTATTACTTCTTTACAGAAGACGGTCACGGCTACAGCGCTGCATATAATAAGGCAGACGGCTCAGTTGTTCTTGAACAGAACTACTGATTTTAAATAGAATATCACCGATTTTACAAAGTGCGTTTTCCTTGTGAGAACGCACTTTTTTGTTTATACAAACGGATTTTACATTGTCACGCTCAGTGTAAAAACCGTTTTTGTGTGTAAATTCCTTTGCAAACATCTTACAATGACTTTACTTTACTTCGGTTACTGATTTTACAATGCTGATGTATCATAAGTATATCACCTGAATAGAAATAACATGAAGACCTGTACACAGGGTGCAGAGAGAAAAGGTGCAAATCAAAAAGCCCAAAGGGCAAGTATAAGAAAGAGGTTTTATATCATGAAAACAAGAACATCAAAACTGGCAGCGATCTTTACATCAGTTGCACTTGCAGCCACAATGCTCGCAAGCTGCGGAGGAAGCTCAGATAAGATCACAGTTATCTCCCGTGAGGACGGCTCAGGAACAAGAGGCGCATTCATCGAGCTGACTGGTATCGAAGAAAAAGACTCTAACGGCAATAAGACCGATAACACAAAGAAAGACGCCCTTATCTGTAAGTCAACAGACGTTGTACTTACTCAGGTGTCAGGAGATAAGAACGCTATCGGCTATATCTCATTCGGCTCACTGAACGATACAGTAAAGGCTCTTAAAGTAGAGGGCGTTGAGCCTTCAACAGCAACTATCGAAAGCGGTGACTATAAAATAGTAAGACCTTTCAATATCGCTGTTAAAGACGGACTTTCAGATGCCGCTCAGGACTTTGAGAACTATATCCTCAGCTCAGAGGGTCAGGATATCATCGAAAAGGCAGGCTACATAAAGATCGACAAGAGCGCAGCAGCTTATGCTTCAAACAACGCTTCCGGTAAGGTAGTAGTAAGCGGTTCATCATCAGTAACACCGGTTATGGAAAAGCTGGCAGAAGCATATCAGAAGGCAAACACAAACGTAACAGTAGATGTTCAGCAGTCAGACTCCTCAACAGGTATCAAGGATGCTATCAACGGCACATCTGATATCGGTATGGCTTCAAGAGATATCTCAGACGACGAGCTTTCACAGGGTATCAAGTCTGTAACTATCGCTCAGGACGCTATCGCAGTTATCGTAAATAAGGATAACACAGTTGAAGATATCACAATGGACGAGATAAAGGCTATCTATACAGGCTCAAAGACAACATGGTCTGACGAAAGCAAATAAGCTATCAAGTTAATTCTCCATAAAGATTTGCACAAGACAAAACTTTGGGCGGCACAGCAAATTGTCGCCCCCTTTGTCTGAGCAAAAAACAAGTGAAAAATTTTCAGAGGTGATAATTACGTTGACGGAAAACACAGCGGTGGCAGCGAATACAGCCGCTCAGAAGCCAACAGCAAAACAAAGTTCCCACCTGCTTGAGAAAGCGATGAAAGCATTGTTTTTTCTTTGCGCCTGCGTTTCAGTTGCGGCAGTAATAGTAATATGTATCTTCATGTTCGCTAAAGGCTGTCCTGCTATCGCCGAAATAGGCGTTGGCAACTTCCTCTTCGGCACAGACTGGAGTCCTAGAAACGTCCCTGCTTCATATGGTATCTTCCCTATGATAGTCGGCTCTCTCTACTGCACCGCAGGAGCTATCATAATAGGCGTGCCTATAGGACTTCTCACAGCTATATTTATGGCAAAGTTCTGTCCTAAAAAGCTCTTTAAGTGGCTCATGCCTCCAATAAATCTTCTTGCAGGCATACCGTCCATTGTATACGGCTTTTTTGGCATGGTAGTTGTAGTTCCTATCATAAGAAACCTTTTCGGCGGAACAGGAAACAGCGTGCTTACAGTTTCCATTATCCTCGGTATCATGATACTTCCTACTATCGTGGGCATGAGCGTGAGCGCACTTAAAGCCGTTCCTGACAGTTACTATGAGGGTGCAGTCGCCCTTGGCGCAACACACGAAAGAGCAGTGGCAACAGTCGTTTTCCCTGCCGCAAAGTCAGGCATACTGGCAAGCGTTATCCTTGCAGTGGGCAGAGCCATAGGCGAAACAATGGCAGTCATCATGATAGCAGGAAACTCCACTATCATTCCCCGCTCCCTCCTGGACAGCGTCCGTACCCTCACAGGCAATATCGTAATAGAAATGAGCTACGCCGAGGGACTTCACTATGACGCTCTTATCGGAACAGGCGTTGTGCTGTTCGTGTTCATTCTTCTTCTGAACCTTTGCTTTAACCTTGTCACAAACAGAAAGGATAAAGGGTGATAAAAATGTCAGACAGAATGAAAACCTATAAAACTCACCCCATGTCATTGGTGTTCAATATCTTAACCAAAATAGCAGTCGTGCTTACAATAAGCGTGTTCGTTCTTATCGTGGGCTATGTGGTGATAAAGGGCGTTCCTTATCTGAAACCGTCCCTTTTCGCAAAGACCTATACCACCGAGAACGTGTCAATGCTCCCCGCTATCGTGAACACCTTTGAAATGCTTCTGGTGTCCCTGGCAATAGCCGCACCTCTGGGCATATTCTGCGCAATATATCTCGTTGAGTATGCAAAGAAAGGCAATAAATTCGTCAGAGTCATAAGACTTACTACAGAAACACTTTCAGGTATCCCGTCTATAGTGTACGGACTTTTCGGAAATATGTTCTTTGTGCTTGCCCTTAATTGGAAGCTCTCGATGCTCTCAGGCGCTTGCACATTGGCGATAATGGTGCTTCCGCTGATAATCCGTTCTACTGAGGAAGCGCTGAAATCTGTAGACGACAGCTTCCGTGAGGGCAGCTACGGACTTGGCGCAGGAAAGCTCAGAACTATCTTCGTTATCGTTCTGCCTCCTGCAATAAGCGGTATCCTCTCAGGCGTTATCCTTGCAATGGGAAGAATTTTCGGCGAAACCGCCGCCCTTATCTATACCGCAGGAACTATCGCCAAGTATGCAGTCCTTACAGACTCAGGACGTACCCTTTCTATCCATATGTATTCACTTTCAAACGAGGGACTTTATATGAACGAAGCAAGCGCTACAGCAGTTGTCCTGCTGGCAGTAGTCCTGCTTCTTAACGGACTTGCGTCCCTTGTTGCCGGAAAGCTTTCCAAAGGAGGAAACTGATAAATGACACAGCCAAAACTGCAGGTGAAAAACTGCGATCTCTTTTATGGAGATTTTCAGGCTCTCGAAAATATAAACTTGTCCATAGCCGAAAAGGAGATAACCGCATTCATAGGCCCTTCAGGCTGCGGAAAATCTACTCTTCTTAAATCCCTCAACCGTATGAACGATCTCGTAGAGGGCTGTAAGATAACAGGGGATTTTACCCTTGACGGGGAGAATATCTATAAAGATATGGGAATAACCGAGCTTAGAAAGCGTGTGGGAATGGTTTTCCAGAAACCAAACCTCTTCCCGATGTCCATATATGATAATATCGCATACGGCCCAAGAACTCACGGCATAAAGAAAAAAGCCGACCTTGACGAGATAGTCGAAACAACTCTCCGTCAGGCTTCCGTGTGGGACGAAACAAAGGATAGACTTAAAAAGTCAGCCCTGGGTATGTCAGGCGGACAGCAGCAGCGTATCTGTATCGCAAGAGCACTTGCCGTAAAGCCGGAGGTGCTTCTTATGGACGAGCCTACATCAGCCCTTGACCCTATCTCCACTATCAAAATAGAGGAGCTTGCCACAGAGCTTAAAAAGAATTACACTATCGTTATCGTCACCCATAATATGCAGCAGGCGACCCGTATATCCGATAAAACAGCCTTTTTCCTCCATGGCGAGATAGTCGAGTTCGACGAAACTCAGCGTATCTTCTCCAATCCTAAGGAACAGAAAACTCTCGAGTATATCACAGGACGTTTCGGATAAACGCTTTGGAAATATAGGTGAAAGGAAGAAATATCTATGCGTGCGAATTTTGACAATAAGCTCAGCGAGCTTAACAAAAAGCTGCTTTCTATGGCAGCAATGACAGAGCAGATAATCGCAATGTCAATAAAATCTCTTGAAGAGCAGAATACAAAGCTTGCCCGTGAAACGGTGGAGTTTGACGCCAAGATAAACGAGGCGGAGCGTGAGGTAGAGAGGATCTGTCTTAACCTGCTCTTGCAGCAGCAGCCTGTTTTTGCCGAGGATCTCAGACGTGTGTCCGCTGCACTTAAAATGATAACCGATATCGAGCGTGTTGGCGATCAGTCAGCAGATATCGCAGATCTGAATATCCGGCTTATAAAGAAAAAGCAAACTTGGGATCTTAGCGACATCAGTGAAATGGCAAGAGCCGCCACACAAATGGTGAACGACGCTATCGACGCCTATGTGAACGACGACGAGAACCTCGCCCGAAAGGTCATAAGCTCTGACGATAAAATAGACGAGCTTTTTGTAAAGACCAAGGATAAGATAATCGACGAGATAGCAGCCGATAAAGCAAACGGTGAAAAAGCCATAGATACCTTAATGGTGGCAAAATACTTCGAGCGTATCGGCGACCATGCGGTAAATATCGCAGAATGGGTGGTATTCTCCGTAACAGGCGTGCACAAAACCGAGAGAATAATGTAAAATACGAAAGCTTACAAATGGCGGGCTGTCGAGGGCGCCAGCCCCTACATAAGACAATGTATTTACATAATTTGTAGGGGAGCGACGCAGTTTCTGCTTTGTTCAGCTTTTATGACACTCTAAAAGGCGGAAATACCGCCTTTTTGCTCTTCTTGTACGATTTTACTCAGATTTTACTCAGCCTGATTTGTTATTTTACAATTATGTTGTATAATGTTCATTGTAAACATTGTAACAATAGTGTAAAATTATTATCAGGGAGTGTCAGTATGACGATTTTTAATGTTCTGACCCTTATAGGCGGTCTTGCAATGTTCCTTTACGGAATGAATGTAATGGGTAACGGGCTGGAAAAACTCGCAGGAGGAAAGCTTGAAAAGATATTTGAAAGGCTCACCTCAAACCCTATCAAGGCAATGTTGCTTGGACTTTCTGTAACAGCGGTCATTCAGTCCTCCTCAGCCACCACAGTAATGCTGGTGGGCTTTGTAAACGCAGGCATCATGAAGCTCCATTCCGCCATAGGCGTTATAATGGGCGCAAATATCGGTACTACCGTAACAGCGTGGATATTGTCTTTGTCAGGACTTAACGGCGACAGCTTTATTATCAATATGCTCAAGCCGACCTCGTTCTCGCCTGTCCTTGCGATAATAGGCGTTGCAATGCTGACTTTCTCCAAAAACGATAAGAAAAAGGATATCGCATCTATACTCGTAGGCTTTGCAGTGCTCATGTTCGGAATGGACTCAATGAGCGGTGCAGTCGCACCTCTTAAGGACGTTCCTGAGTTCGCAGAAGTGCTTCTCTGGTTCAAAAACCCTATTCTGGGCGTTCTTGCAGGCGCACTTCTTACCGCTGTCATTCAGTCCTCATCTGCTTCCGTTGGTATCCTTCAGGCTCTCTCAGCCACAGGTGCAATAACCTTCGGCTCAGCGCTTCCTATAATTTTAGGACAGAATATAGGTACTTGCGTAACAGCACTGCTTTCATCAATAGGCACAAGCAAGAACGCAAGGCGTGTGGCAGTCGTACATCTCTACTTTAATATAATAGGAACAGTGCTTTTCCTGACAGTTTTCTATCTGCTCAATGCCTTTATCGGTTTCTCGTTCGTTGACGGAGTTGTGGGCGCAAAGGAGATAGCTATTGTGCATACTATATTCAATCTGTCAACATCTATCGTGCTTCTGCCATTTATCAAAGTCCTTGAAAAGCTTGCCTACCTCACTGTCAAAGACAAAGAGGGGGAGGGAAATAAGGACAATATCGAAGAGCAGTTCAAGCTTCTTGACGAGAGATTTCTCCAGTCACCGTCTTTTGCAGTTGAAAAGTGCAGAGAGCTTACAAACCGCATGGGCGAGATAGCAAAAGAAAGCATAGACATGGCAATGAGCATCTGCGTCGATAAGTACGATAAGGAAAAGGCAGAGCAGATAGCCGCAAATGAAGCAGCCGTCGATCTCTATGAGGATAGACTCGGCACATATCTTGTAAAGCTTTCCAGCCGAGATCTTTCTGCAAAGGATTCTCAGTCAGTTTCAACTATACTTCATGTTATAGGCGACTTTGAGCGTATCTCCGATCATGCCATGAATATGGTGTCCGTTGCCGAGGAAAAACAACAGAAGGATCTGAATTTCACATCACAGGCAACAGCCGAAGTAAAAGTCATGTGCAGTGCCGTAAGAGATGTTTTGGATATCGCCATGGAAGCCTTTGAAAAGCACGATCCAGAGCTTGCCACAAGAGTTGAGCCACTTGAGGAAGTGGTGGATAAGATAAGAACAAAGCTTAAAAACCGCCATGTAAAAAGGCTTCAGACAGGCGAGTGTACCATAGAAATGGGCTTTGTGTTCTCCGATCTGCTCACAAATTTGGAAAGAGTTTCAGACCATTGCTCAAATATAGCGGTCTGTCTTATACAGGAAAACGACGAAAGCTTTGACGTCCACGAGTATGTTCAGATGCTTAAAAATTCAGGCGAGGGCTTTGACGGACAGGTCAAGCGCTACAGCGAGAAATACGCTCTGCCTGCTAAAGAGTTTTAACGAAAAGGGGTAAGATCTATGGCACTTATATATTGTGTAGAAGACGATGACGGAATAAGAGAGCTTATATCCTGCGCACTTAGATCAGGCGGATATGAGGTGAAAGCATTTCCAAAAGCAAAACCGTTTTATGAAGAGATAAGAAACAAAGAGCCTTCGCTGGTGCTTCTTGACATAATGCTTCCTGATGAGGATGGCTATTCCATACTTTCAAAGCTCAAAAAAGACAGCCACACTCAGGACGTCCCTGTTATAATGCTCACCGCAAAATCAAGCGAGCTTGATAAGGTGTCAGGTCTTGAAATGGGTGCAGACGACTATATAACAAAGCCGTTCGGCGTAATGGAACTGCTTTCAAGAATAAAAGCCGTTTTAAGACGTGCAGGCAAGCAGAACGCCGAAGCTGACGTAATAGAAGAACAGGGCGTATCCCTTGACGCTTCAAGACGTATCTGTACATATAACGGTCAGGAGGTCGTTTTGACCTATAAGGAATTTGAGCTTTTGATGTATCTTATGCGCCATAAGTCCATAGCCGTGAGCCGTGATAAGCTTATGGAAATGGTCTGGGGCTATGAGTTTGCAGGGGAAACAAGAACTGTTGATATGCACATCAAGACCCTCAGACAAAAGCTTGAAGCCGCAGGCTGTACGGATCTTATCAAAACAGTCCGTGGCATAGGCTACAAAATATAAAAATTTTCAGATAAGGAGGAACAGCATATGCAGAAAAAACTCTATAAAGTCATGACGATACTTGTTTCATGTACAGTGCTGTTTTTCCTTTTAGTAGCAGGCTCTCTTGGATATTCTACCTATCAGCGTTTCACTAAAAATGAGCTTAAATCCGCTGCAAAGCTCGTTGCCGCAGGAAACAATAAACCTTCAGAAATGGCTGATATTTTGGAAAGATCAGTAGAATATGATGTCCGTGTCACCTTCATCGACGCACAGGGCAATGTAAAATATGACTCTGAAGCAGATCCCGCCAAAATGGAAAACCACTCAGACCGTGAAGAGTTCAAAGAGGCTACGGCAAATGGCGAGGGCGAATCCACAAGATTTTCCAAAACCCTTGGATATACCACATATTATTATGCCATAAAGTATAACGGCGGCGTGCTGAGATTTTCTACAGATAAGGAAAACCTTGCAGGGGTGTTCCTTGCAGTGATACCAATGCTTGTGGTGTTCGCAGGAGGAATAATCTTTATCACCACCATAATCTCCATAAAGCTTTCAGAAAGCATGATAAAGCCGATAAATTCCCTTGTAAAACAGCTTGATCTGAGGAACGAGAATATCGGTCAGTTTGAAACGCCTTATGAAGAACTTGAACCTATCATAAAAAATGCGGACGTTCTTATGGGACGAATACATAAGAACATGAATAAAATAAAGGCAGAGAGAGAAAAAATATCACTTATCACTGAAAATATGGTTGAGGGCATGATACTTCTTGACGAGGACATGACAGTGCTTTCTGTAAATAAGAGCGCCTTGAAAATTCTCGGCAACAGCTTTGATCCTACGGAGCATACCAAGATAAACCATATGACAAACGATCAGCAGATAATAGGTCTGCTTGAAGAAGCCAAGGAAAGCGGTGCAGCAAAAGGTATCATCACAGAAAAAAGCCGTTTTTACCGTACCTTTGCAAATAAGGTCTACAGCGAGAATACTCTTGACTTCGGCATCATAATCTTCTTTGTTGACGTAACAGAGGAGATACAAAGCGAGCAGATACGCCGTGACTTCTCAGCCAACGTATCTCACGAGCTTAAAACTCCGCTTACCACCATAAAAGGCTTTGGCGAGCTTCTTGAAAACGGCATTTTCACCAAGGAAGAGGACGTCAAAAAATACGGCGGCATGATATATCGTGAAAGCGAAAGACTTTTGTATCTTATAAACGATATTATCAGGCTTTCCCAGATAGAGGAGCAGGAACACGTTTTGTCTGATAAAATAGACCTGCTGAAAACCGCCCATGACGTAGAGGAGATACTCCGTCACAAGGCAGATAACAGAGAGGTCACAATGACCGTCGAGGGCGAACCTGTCCGGATATACGGCAATCAGAGCTATATCACAGAACTGTTTTTAAATCTTATGGACAACGCCATAAAGTACAATCGTGAGGGTGGAAGTCTTAAAGTAACGGTCGGCGCAGAGGACGGCAAAGCCGTGGCGGTGTTCAGCGACACAGGCATAGGCATATCCGACGAGCATCAAAGCCGAATATTTGAACGTTTTTACCGAGTTGATAAAAGCCGTTCAAAGCAGACAGGCGGCACAGGCTTGGGGCTTTCTATTGTAAAGCATATAGTCGCATATCACAGCGGCGAAATACAGCTTGAAAGCGAACTGGAAAAAGGCACGACCATAACAGTGAAGCTGCCTTTCAACGAGCCTGAAACACAGCGGGCTGAGGAAACAGCGGTAACAGAATAATAACCACGCCGTTCTGACGAGAAGTCGGAACGGCGTTTTTTTGTCAGGTACATGGTATACAAATTATAAAGGGGAAGGGCGATAAAGAAAGGACAAAAAAACAAGCGGGCGACCAAGGGTCGCACCAGTATGTCGCAAAAGTGTTAAATCAACGGGCGAACGCTGTTCACCCCTACAAAAAAATCATCGCCGCAGGCGATACCATAATTCCTCACTCCTCATTTCTCATTTACCTCCCCCCTGTTGCATTTTCTCCCTAAGTGTGCTATAATGACCTCAACAGACTTTATCTTATGGAGGTAACAAAATGTCAGAAGAAAACAAAAACGTTCAGGAAACCAAGGACGATAAAAAGGAAGGCAACGTCCTTGCAGGATTCGTTCTCTACACAGACGCTAATATGGATTGGCTCAGATTTAAAAAGTTTCTGAAAGACGATTGGAACATCGTTCCGCAGGACGATGTAAAAGACAACGCTATGGTATTCAAGGTTGGCGATATGGTGGTCGCTTGCTCACTTATGCCTAACCCGGTTCCTAACAAGGAAGCTGAAAATGCGGCAAAGTATAACATTCTCTGGAAAGAGGGCGCAAACGAGGTCGCTAAGCATCAGGCGCACGTTATGCTCGCTGTAATGAATAAAACAAGCGCTGTTGAGCAGGCTATCCTCTTTGCAAAGGTGGCAAGCTCTTTGCTCAAGCTCGATAACGCTATCGGTATCTATAAAGACCCGACAGTTTATGAGAAGAATTTCTATGTGAACTTTGCTGAAACTATCAAAGACGGAGAGTATCCGATGCCTATTCTTATCTACACAGGTATGTATCTTGCTAAAACAGGTCTTTGCGCTTTCACATCAGGCATGAGATTTTTTGGATATGAGGAAATGGAGATAGTTGACTCTCCAAAACAGCCTAACGATTTGCTTGGATTTTTGCTTTCTATCTCCGAGTATGTGCTTTCTGAGGGCGTTGAGCTTAAAGACGGCGAAACTATCGGCTTCTCTGAGGAGCAAAAGCTCCCTATCACTCTGTCAGACGGTGTGAGTGTACCTGGTAAGACCCTGAAAATAAAGTATTGATAAATACTATCAATGTTATTGTAGTGGAGCGGTGCAATTTCTGCTTTGCAGAAATCCGACGTCCCGTTTGTGCTTGCCCTTTCAATTTGTAAAGAATTAATTTTCATATTATTCTAAGCCGTACAATTTGTGCGGCTTTTTTTGTGCATAACCGAAAAACTTTCCGCAGACCTCTGTTTTAATTGACTTTTAGTGTGTTCAGTGATATACTTAAATGTGTATCGCCTTTTGTCGGAATAAGCCGACAATGGCTGTTTTATCAATTTTTGTTAGGAGTTTTGTTGTGGTATTTGCAGATCTATTTTTCTTGTATTTTTTCCTGCCTGTGTGCCTGATATGCTATTTTATCACACGCAGTACAGCCATAAGAAATGCAGTGCTGGTGGTGTTTTCACTTATCTTTTACGCATGGGGCGAGCCTGTCTGGGTGAGTATCCTCATAGTTTCCTCCCTTGTGGACTACATAAATGGTCGGGTGATAGAAAAACACCCCGAAGGCTGGCAGGCAAAAGCGGCGCTTGCATGGTCGCTTGTCTTTAACCTTGGGGTGCTGTTCGGTTTCAAGTATACGGCGTTCTTTGTGGAAAATCTCAACAATTGGTTTGGCCTAGGCATACCGGTGCCTAATATCGTTTTGCCTATCGGTATCTCTTTCTATACGTTCCAGACTATTTCCTATACCGTCGATTGCTATTGGGGCAAGGTCAAGCCTCAGAAAAACTTCGGCAGATTTCTTTTGTATGTATCCATGTTCCCACAACTCGTTGCAGGACCTATCGTAAGATACTCCGTTATCGGCGAGGAGATAAACGAAAGAAAGACCACCGCTAAGGATATCTCCGACGGCTTTTCAAGAATAATCCTCGGACTTGGCAAAAAGGTCATAATCGCAAATAATCTCAGCACAGTTGCAACCGCCCTTTTCGGCTCTGCTTCAAACGGCTATGAAAATATAAAGACACTCTCTGTGACAGGCACATGGCTTGGCGCAGTTCTTGTGGGCCTGTGGTATTATTTTGACTTCTCAGGCTATTCAGATATCGCTATCGGTCTTGGCAGGATATTCGGCTTCCACTTTGATGAGAACTTTAAATATCCTTTTATCTGCAAAACTATCTCAGAGTTCTGGCAGAGGTGGCATATCTCCCTTAGCTCATTTTTCAGAGATTATGTGCTTTATCTCCCTATCTTCGGCAAAAGAAGAAAATATGGAGGACTTTTCCTTGTATGGTTCTGCACAGGACTTTGGCACGGCGCAAGCTGGAACTTTGTTTTCTGGGGACTTTACTATGGAATGTTCATATTCTTTGAAATGCTCATAGGCAAAAAGCGCATGAAGAAAATGCCTGTTCCCCTTGCACATATCTATACAAAGCTTGTTATTTTCATAGGCTTCGGAATATTCTATTTTGAGAACCTCGGCTCGCTGGGTACGTTCTTCAAGGCACTTGTTGGAGCAAATGGAAACAAGCTGACCGACACAGTTACACAGCACCTTTTCATGAACAATATCTGGCTTTTTGCAGCGGCAGTGCTTTTCACAATGCCTGTTATACCAAAGATCAAAGAAAAGGCGCTTTCTGCAAAGGGTACGGCTTGTCTTATGCAGTCAGCAGGTATCCTATGCAATGCGGCGATACTTGTTCTCAGCAGTGTTCTGCTTGTGAACACAACAAACAATCCGTTCTTGTATTTCAGATTTTAGGCAGGTGAAAGAGTATGGCAAATAATAAAGATTTTGAAAAGGACTTCAAATTGCCTGATACAAAGGCTCTTTCAGAAGCCTATACAGAGTATCTTGACAGCGTTACTTTCGGTGGAAAGCCTATAGGCGAGGAAAAGAAAAAGCCTGAAGCTGTCAGCATGGCAAAAGTTGACGAAACGGAGAAAAGCTCCACTGTCCATGACGAGATAGTGGAAAAGATAGTCAGAAAAAACAAGGCTCTCAGCCACAGCATTTGGACGAACGAGCCTGTTTTGAAGCCAAAGAAAAGCGTATGGCTAAATACTGATGATGATAATGAAGAAGCATTGAAAAAAGTTGAGAAAAAAGCCGGAAAGGTTGAAAATTCTCAGCCTGTTAAAAAAACTCAGGAGAAAACTGCTGAGGAGAAGGCTTCTGATAATGAAGTTATTATCCCATTTTCCAAAGAGAAAAATCACATAAACGGCACTAAAAAAGAGATCTCTGTGGCAGTTTCAGCAGACGGAACTGTGAAAAAGCTGCCAAATAAAAAGAATTTCGTGCTGAAGATCCCTGACAGCTATTATAGGGAATATGACGCAGCGGCACAGGATAAAGGCCCTGTTATCGCAGGAAAAAGGGTCGAGATAATCGACAAGAGAAGCCCTGAGAAAAAGCCTGAGAATGCTCAGAAGCCCAGCAGGGTAGAGACGACAATAAATGTCAGAGTGCCTGTTCAAAAAGAGCAGGAGCCTGTCAGAAAAGCTGAAAAAAAGGCTGAGCCTAAATCTGAGCCGAAACCTGATCCTGTGGAAAAAGAAGAAAGCGACGCTAAGGCAGAGGAAGCTTACAGAAAAGGCATCGAAAAGGCAAAAAAACGCCGTGAGGAACGTAAAAAGGCTAAGAAAAACAATATCTATGAGAAGGAATTTAATGTTATAAACTCTGTGGTCTGCCTGCTTATCGTTTTCGTCGTGTTTGCGGCACTGCTTGTGATGAAGCGTGAAAGCGGTTTTATACAGTCAGAAAACAGAAACCTTGCGACTTTTCCGAAATTTTCGCTGTCATCATATTTTGACGGCGAGTTCACAAGCGGAATAACCGAATATTTTACCGACACTGTTCCAAACAGAGAAAAGCTTAAATCTTTCTGCTCTGATTTCACAAATATGCTTGGAATAAAGCTCAATGATACTGTTATATCGGGCGATTTCAAGACGGTGAAAAAAGAAGAACTGGATCAGGATAAGATCGCAAAAACAACAACTGTAACAGCTTTTACAGGCTTGAGGACCACCACCACTGCGGATACAAAGACCACCGACACAAGCACAACTACGAAAAAATCAACGGAAAGCGAAAAGGTAGTTGATGTGCCTGACAATCTTGACGACGGTCAGTGGGAGGGCGACGTTATCGTATCAGGCAAGGGCAAAAATGTTCGTGCAATGGGTGCTTACTACGGCACTTTCGAGAACGGCGACAAGTATGCGAACACCATAAACAAGTGGAAAGCCGACCTTGGTGACAGCGTGAACGTATACAATATGTCTATCCCGACTTCGGCGGCTTATTATATGCCGAACAATCTCAAGGACGCTGTTTCAGATCAGAAAGACAATATTGACAACATTGCCGCAGGTCTTAACGGAATAATCAACACTGATGTTTATGACGCTCTGGCCGAGCATACAAAGGAATATATCTACTCAAGAACGGATCATCACTGGCAACCTTTGGGAGCATATTATGCGGCGCAGGTTTTTGCCGATCAGTCGGGAATAGATTTTCCGGACCTTGATACCTACGATAAATGGGAGATAGACGGCTTTGTGGGAACTATGTATGCTTACAGCAATTACAACAGTGAGCTTCAGAAATATCCTGACAAGTTTATTTACTATAAGCCTGACAATAATGATGACCTGACGGTAAAGTATTATGATACGGAGTTTAAAAACCCTGTGGAGTCTACGCTGTTTTTTGACTATGCAGAGGGCGTGAACTGCTATTCTGCGATACTCAACGTGGATCAGGAGATAGCTGAGATAGACACGGGCGTGGACAATGGCAGAGTGCTTGTGGTGTTCAAAGACAGCTTTGGAAATGCTTTGATACCATTTTTCACCCATGGCTTCTCAAAAATCTATGTTTGTGATTTCAGATATTTTGATATAAACGCTATTGATTTTTGTAAAGAGGTGGGTTGCACAGACCTGCTGTTTGCAATATCGTTGACGAGCTGTTCAACGCCTAGTAAGGTGGATTGTTTGAATAATATTCGGATACAGTAGAGTTAAGTGAGGAATGGATTAAGTGAGGAGTGAGGAATGAGAAATGAGAAATGAGGAATGAGGAATGAGGAATGAGCAAAGCTGCCCCAAAGTACCGAGCGAAGCGAGAGATAAAGCGCACGCTCAAGCCCGGCGCTAGAGGGCTTGTGGGGTCTAGGGGCAAAGCCCCTAGCGGAGTATGAGGCAGAGCCTCATTCGGCGCAAGCCGACAAGGTGCAGATTGTAGTATCAAAAGCATATAGAAGTCCGATATCAGATAAAAGTGATATCGAGGAAACAAAATCTGCACCGCCTTTCTAGCCCTAAGCGCAATGTAGATACGCAAAGAGCGGAGCGATTTTGCGGAGGAATAAACTATCCCAAATAACTGTAGGGGCGAACAGCGTTCGCCCGTGTTCAGAATTTGTTATTATTTCAGAATTGTAGGGGAACGGCGCAATTTCTGCTTTGCAGAAATCCGACGTCCCGACCCCCTCGCACGTCTTTGTACATCTGCATGACTTTATGGTAAATTCAAACCTCGTCACTTCGAGCGGGCTGTCGAGGGCGCCAGCCCCTACAAGCGTGATAGGATAGTTTTTTGTTCTGTCCTACAATGGTTGTAATCGTGGACTTGTTTCTTCGACGGGCGAACGCTGTTCGCCCCTACAGATTTGTTGCCGTAATTTTGTCCGATATATATATTCAATTTTCAAGTTGCGTTCGGGGTGTGTCACCGAGTATAATGCCCTAGGTTTTGCATACACAAAATATCAAATGCACACCCACGCTTTGACACAAGTTCTCTACAGCCTGTTCCAGAAACGCACCTCGGTTTCACTAAGTCGCAGGGCTTGTACGTGCCCGCAAGTATCAAAACGCTTTCTACTTATCCCGAAAAGCACCCCTTTTGTTGCATAAAAAATGCAACAATTGCAGAAATGTTGCCAAATTAAAAGATAAATCATTTGTTTGCACAAATTTGTGGGGTAAATTTTGTGCAGGGTGATGATAAAATGTGAGTTATCAGAAAATAAAAAATAGATGCTTTTGGCATAGGGGGTATGCTTATGAAGAAATTTTTGGCTATAGCGGCTCATGTTATCAGTGGTCTGGGAAATGACCTTTTGGGCTGGGTGGTAGTCATTAGCTTTGAGCTGACAGGCAGTGAGGGGAAGTTTCAGGACGATGTTTTTCATTGGATAATTTTTGCTTGTGGTTTGATGCATATTGCAGTGAGCGTGCTGTACAGTTTGTTGGTTTGGAAAAAGGGTACGGCGAATAGTCACGCTCGGTTGGGGAAGATTTTGGCGGTGTATGATATAATTATGGCACTGGTGCCCTATTTGTACTGGTTTGCGGTGTGTGTGTTCTAGGTTTGGGTAAGGTGAAGCTAACGGACGAGGTTTGCCGTATGGCTTTGGATAATATGTGATAGGCTGGAGGTTGAGCGTTATGAAAAAATTTAGGACGGTGGCGGCTGTTGTTATCATGTTTTTTGCGGCTATGGCTGGCTATTTTGTCGGGGCGGCATTGCAGGAGGAAATGGGCGGTGCGATACTGTTTGCGGTGATAACCGGGTTTGCTTGCGTTATTTACAATATGGATAATCGGGAATAGAGTTGGCATTGTTTAACGGATAGAAAGGTGAAAATATGGAAAATACGTTTAGTGTGAAGATGATATTTCACTTTTATCACAGTGTGGTAAAGGCGGAGCTTAAAAGGAGAGGCTTTTCTAAAGAGGTGGCTAAGAAGATAGAGGAAGAACATGGGAAGATAGTTGCGAGGGCTAAGGATATTGGTAAGTCAAAGCTTTTGAGTTCGTACATTATGGCGAGCTATTACATTGCCATGAACAGGAGCACAGGGAAGTCTGCGCAGGAGAATTTTGAGATATTCCGTGACGGGCTTTGCGCTTCAAAGCTTTTTCACAAGGTCATGGGTGATGTGGACAGTTATCTTGACCCTAAGAAGATGCCAGGGCGTTTGAAATGGTCGGAAGACAGCCACAAGAGGTTATATGAGAACGATTGGGTGGTGGATATTCTGCCGGGCAATGGTGAATATGACCTTGGGTATGATTATCACGAATGTGGGGCGTGCAAGCTTTGTAAGGACGAGGGGTGTCCTGAGCTGGCGGCTTACATATGCAGAATGGATTTTGTGCTGGCGGACATGATGAACATGAAACTCGTTAGGACGGGGACTATTGCTGAGGGTGCATCATACTGCGATTTTAGGTACAGCAGGAAGAAGTGACAGCAGAAAGGTGCGGTGAAAATGAAAATAAAACAGCAAAAGCAGATAAAGGCGTTTTTGGCAGAGAGTTTCGGTAATGACAGGGGCGGAAAGCTGTTTGAGATGCAGGACAAGGCTCTTGGGGAAATCATCGGGAACACAAAGGGCAAGACGGAAAATCAGATGAAAACGCTTATACAGACCATTTTGCCGAGGATAGCCCTTTACAAGAGTTTCATTGCGGCGGGGCTTTCTGATGATGATGTATACAAGTATATGCGCAAATATATGCTGGAGATAGTGGCGGCGAAGAAACATTCTTCCACGGTGAAAATGGAGATAGTGCCTGGGTTTTATGCGATATACAGCAGGGTATTTTTGAAGATAATGCGCACCACTGATCTTCAGGAGAGCGTTCAGGAGCATGGTAAGGATTATTTCAACGTCACCATAACAAAGTGCCTTTGGCACACGGCTTGTGTTGAAAACGGCTGTGAGGAGCTTTGCAGGCTGTTTTGTGATGTTGATGATGTTACATACGGCGGACTTAAAAAGATAGGGTTTACCAGGACTAAGACGCTGGGGTACGGCGGTGACTGCTGTGATTTTCATATGTTTAGGAAGTAGTGGGCGCTTGGTGAATTATCATGCAGATAAGAAAGCTTCAAAAATCGGACATTGACAGGGTGGCTGATATATGGCTAAACGCCAATCTGAATGCACATTACTTTATTTCCTCTCAATACTGGAATGATAATTTTGAGCCAGTAAAAGATATGCTGCCGCAGGCGGAAGTTTATGTATACGAATGTAATGGAAAAATACAAGGCTTTATCGGGATAAATGGTGGATATATCGAGGGCATTTTTGTTTCAGAAGAAGTGTGGTCGCAGGGGATAGGAAAACTGTTGCTGAACTATGCAAAAGATAGAAAAGCTAAACTGTCTTTAAACGTTTATCAGAAAAATACTCGGGCGATACGTTTTTACGAGAGAGAGGGCTTTGATATAAAATGCGAGGGTCTGGACGAAGCTACCGGTGAAAAAGACTATGAAATGATATGGGAACGAGAATCGGATCTATAGGTCATATACAAAAAGCGAGGGCAATATGAAAGAGTTGGAGTATCCATTTGACAATGGGTTTATAATGAAAAAGAAAAGGTCGCTGAAAAGGCAGCTTTTGGGCGACGGAGCGGTGCGGCTGAAAAAGAGGGTGGCTGTGCTGGGCGGCTCGACTACGGACGATATCGTGTCGGTATTGGAGCTGTTTTTGCTTGACAAGGGCTTTGAATGTGAGTTCTATCAATCGGAATACGGACAGTTCTGGCAGGACGCTGTGTTCTCAAACGAGGAGCTTGACCGCTTTAAGCCTGATATCGTTTATATACACACGAGTCTTAGAAACCTCAGCTTTTCACCTACCCCCAGGTCGGTTGAAGAGGAGATAGAGCAGGGGTTGAACGCTGAGCTTGACAGGCTTTCTCAGGCTTGGGACGGAGTGAAAGAGCATTTCGGCTGTCCTGTGATACAGAACAATTTTGAGCTTCCGTTTTTCCGCCTTATGGGAAACATGGACGCTTCTGACAGGCGTGGAAAGGTGAACTTCGTCACAAGGCTCAATTCGGCTTTGTATGACAGGATCTCGCAGAGGTCGGAGGTTTATCTCAATGATATAAACTGGCTGTCGGCGGCATATGGGCTTGAAAAGTGGAGCGAGCCGAAGTATTGGTATCTTTACAAATATGCGCTAAATATCGAGGCTATACCTGAGCTGGCTTTTCAGGTGGCGAATATTATAAAGGCTATCTTTGGCAAGAACAAAAAGGCGCTGGCTCTTGACCTTGACAACACTCTTTGGGGCGGCATCGTTGGTGACGACGGTGTGGAAAATCTTGAGATAGGCAAGGAAACGGCTGAGGCAATGGCTTATTTTGAGTTTCAGCAGTATGTTAAGGCGCACAAGGACTTGGGCGTGCTTTTGACGGTATGCTCCAAAAACGAGGAAGAGAACGCTTTGGCTGGGCTTTCCCACCCTGAGGGCGTGCTAAGGCCTGATGATTTTGTGGCGATAAAAGCCAACTGGCTTCCAAAGGACAAAAATATCGTTGACACGGCTGAGGAGCTTAACATTCTTTCTGAGGCGTTTGTTTTTGTGGACGATAACCCTGCGGAGAGGGAGATAGTCAGGGGACAGCTTGGGGGAACGGCTGTGCCTGAGATAGGGGAAGTCACGGACTACATAAGAGTGCTTGACCGTTCGGGATATTTTGAAACTGTTACGCTGTCGGAGGACGATCTCAAACGCAATGATATGTACAGGGCGAACGCTCAGCGTGCAAAGGCGCAGAGCAGGTTTGCGGATTATCATGATTATCTTTTGAGTCTTGAAATGACGGCAGAGATAGGGGATTTTTCGCCTTTGTATCTGCAAAGGATAACTCAGCTCACCAACAAGAGCAATCAGTTCAATCTCACCACAAAGAGATACACTGCGGAGCAAATGGAGGCGGTCTATAACTCTGATGAATACATAAGACTGTATGGAAAGCTTTATGATAAGTTCGGCGACAACGGCGTTGTGGCGGTGACTATCGGAAAGACAGACAGCGAGGACAAGGGCAGGCTTGATATCGAGCTTTGGCTGATGTCATGCCGTGTGCTGAAAAGAGATATGGAGCTTGCTATGCTGGATAGTCTTGTGGCACAGGCGAAAAAGCGTGGCATAAGAGAGATATACGGGCATTATTACCCTACGGCGAAAAATAAAATGGTGGCAGGGCTTTATGAAAGCTTCGGCTTTGAGAAGATATCTCAGGACGAAGAGGGCAACACGGCTTGGCGGCTAATGGTTGAGGGGTATGAGGATAAAAATACTGTTATAAAGGTGAAGGAGGAGCATTATGCTTAGCAAGGACGAGATAATTGAAAGACTTGATGATGTTTTCAGAGATGTTTTTGATGACGATACTTTGGAGGTGGACGAGAACACCACGGCTGATGATATCGAGGATTGGGACTCTATCGAGCATATCACTCTTATCGGTGCGGTGGAGGACGAGTTCAAGATGAGGTTCAAAATGGGCGAAGTTTCGGGTATGAAAGATGTGGGCGAGATGATCGGCATTATTGAGCAGAGAGGCAAGTAACAGGCTGTTTGCGAAATATGCGTGAGAACGCTGTTCTTTTTCTGAATTTTGTGATCTCTAGCGGCGGTATGGCTGAAAGGCTGTACCGCTGTAAACTTTTAATGTAAATTCATAGGTTATACTTGAAATATCTGCGAAAATGGTTTATACTATTAGTAATAAAACTATTTTCGGAGGATATTATGGAGCATAATTTTACCCTCTGTCAGGGCGTGTCTGTGGGCGGAGCGGAAAAGCTGCGGTCTTGCTGCCACATTCAGGGGGACAATATAAGGGGTGTGCTGAGTTGTGACATCATGGCGAAGGTCGCCTGCGGTGTGATAGAGAAGCTCGCTGAGCCTATATTCTTCTTTCTGGAGCTTCCTGACAGCGAGAGAGATGGACACAAGACCTATTATCTTGATAACTGCACGAAAGAGGTCGCCCTTGCCATAATGAAGCGTTACGGCACTGTGCTTGTAAATGACGGAGTATCGAGATTTGGATTTGGCTCGCACAAGAATGACGAGGAGATATATTTCACAGACTATCAGGAATTTCAGATATACTCACGCAATCCAAAGAAGCTTGAGAAGCTTTTTGACAGGCTTGGGATAGACGTTGTGGGCGAAGATGAAGTTGTAACACTGTGGGACTTGATAAACGAGGACAACGCCGGTTGTATCTCATGCGTTGAGGCGGACGGCGAAACGGTTTTTGACATACCTGAAAATCTAAAGTCTGAGGGTATGTACGAAGCTGAATAAAAATACAGGAGGAATGTACATGAACATCTGGCACGATATTTCACCAAAGGTGATAACAAAGGAAAAATTCACGGCGGTAATAGAGATACCAAAAGGCTCAAAGGTAAAATACGAGCTTGACAAGACCACGGGTCTTCTGAGAATGGACAGGATACTTTACACATCGACCCACTATCCTGCAAACTATGGTTTTATCCCTAGGACGTATGCAGAGGACGGCGACCCGTTGGACGTACTTGTGCTTTGCTCGGAAACGCTTGCGCCTTTGTCTTTGGTTGACTGTTATCCTATAGGCGTTATCTCCATGCTTGACAATGGTGCGGCTGACGAGAAGATAATCTGCATTCCGCTCAATGATCCTACATACAACATATATAAGGACATTTCAGAGCTGCCTAAGCACATTTTTGATGAGATGTGTCATTTCTTCTCGGTATACAAGGCACTTGAACACAAGGACACTGTGGTCGATGATGTTAAGGATCGTGAACACGCTACTGAGATCGTGGCACAGTGTATCGACAGATACATTGAGAATTTTTGCAAGTAAATAACTGAGGCTTGGCGGACGCACCGAGGTGCGTCCGCTTTTTTACTGCATATTGTATTTCTACCCTTGCAGTTGCCTTTTTTGCCACTTTATTTTGCGGTTTTGTGCAATTTTACTATTATTTTTGGCTGTTTTAACGTTAAAAACCCTCTCTCATGCTCCATTCTTCTTCAATCTTTATTTTCTTTATCTAAGCAATGAAAATTTACAAAATCGGATAGTGTAATAATTAAATTAGAAAACAAATTTCCTTGTTACCGAATTTTAACCTTTTTACGACACTATATTCTACCGTTCATCACCCTTCTTGCTTTTTCTGTCACAGCGTCAGAAATAATTGTGCTTTTTTTCGCAAAACCTATTGACGTATACTATATGTTGTGTTACAATAACTTTATAAGGTCAATACGATGTGAATGTATGGGAGTTTTGCGGAAATATCTGCTATCTTTATACAGGTGCAAATGTTTAAAGTACCACAAGATATTGTATGACGTAAAATTAATTAAAAGTTTACAAATTACAAGACGGTGACAAATTAAAAGACGAAAGTTACAAAATCCCCCTAAAATCTCTCTTAAATTGACCAAGTGTCCAAGAAAAATCCCTTGCAAAAATTCACTTTGGGAAATATTACTGTTGCAATTTTCTATAATATAGTGTATAATTATTGTACGGTGGTTAAAAGTGCAAAAAAGTGGTGATGAGTGCTTCAAAAGTGGCATTTCATTGCTTAACTCGGTCAAGGGAGGTGAACGGCTTGCAGGCGTGCTTGCTTAAAGGAACTTACAATCAGACTATGGACGCTAAGGGAAGAATGACTTTTCCTACTAAGCTCAGAGAGCTTATCGGCGAGCGGTTCATTGTAACTAAAGGTATAGACGGCTGTCTGTTCGTTTATTCCCTTGAGGATTTCGAGAAAAGAGCCGAAAAGATCAGAAGTCTGCCTATGGCTAAGGCGAGAGCGTTACAGCGAAGCTTTATGGCGTGGGCGTGCGAGGTCGAGCCTGACAAGCAGGGCAGGATACTTGTTCCGCAGTCACTGAGAGAGGTGGCAGGGCTTGAAAAGGAGATCGTTGTGGCCGGAGTATCTGACAGATGTGAGATATGGGATAAAAAGCGTTGGGACGATTTCAACAGCAGCATTGATGATAACGAGCTTATGGAAGCTCTGGAGGGGCTTGATTTTTAATGGAATTTAACCACATTCCCGTACTGCTTGATGAGTGCCTGGAGGGGCTGAACATTCGACCTGACGGCATTTACTGCGACGGCACTGCCGGAGGAGCAGGACATTCGAGAGAGATCGCTAAAAGGCTTGACGGCGAAAAGGGCGGCAGGCTTGTGGCTATAGACAGAGATCCCGAGGCGGTGAAAACTGCGACTGAGCGGTTGGCAGGCTATCCTGCGACTGTTGTGAGAGGGAATTACTCTGAGATAGACGAGATATTTGAAAGGCTCGGCATAAGCGGTGCTGACGGCATTCTTATGGATCTGGGCGTTTCCTCTTATCAGCTTGACAATGCGGAGAGAGGCTTTTCATATCACAATGACGCACCTCTTGACATGAGAATGTCGGGGGAGGGACTTTCTGCCAAGGACGTTGTGAACGGATATGATTATCAGAGCCTTGCGAGGATAATTTTCGAGTACGGCGAAGAAAAGTTTTCAAGAAGCATTGCTTCTAAGATAGTAAAATACAGAGAACAAAAACCGATAGAGACAACTATGGAGCTTGCCGAGATAATAAAAAGCGCAGTTCCGCAGAAGGCAAGGCGTGAGAAAAACCCTTGCAAAAAGACTTTTCAGGCTATCAGGATAGAGGTAAATAAGGAGCTTGAACATTTGAATATCGCTCTTGACAAGGCGTTCGATTGTCTTAACGTGGGCGGCAGGCTTTGCATAATCACTTTCCACTCGCTGGAGGACAGATTGGTAAAGCAGAGATTTCAGAGCTTCTGCAAGGACTGTATATGTCCGCCTGATTTTCCTCAGTGCATATGCGGAAGAACGCCCAGGGGAAAGCTTGTGAACAGAAAGCCTATAGAGGCTGATGAAAAGGAGCTTGCGGAGAATAACAGAAGCCGCAGCGCTAAGCTCAGGGTGATCGAGAAGATCAAGGACTGAGTGAAATTTGTGTGAAATTGGGAATGTGTAAATAACGGGTTTGCCCGTGGATCGTGAGAGGTGTTTTACCGCAATGGCAAAGGTACATAACTTGGCATTTGATTACAGTGCCTATGACAACGCTCAGGAGGCGGAGGCTCAGAGAGCCATAAAATATAAGAAAAACCCTGCACTAAAGCAGAAAACCATATCGGTAGTAACTGTGATAGGCATTTGTCTGCTGGTGGCTGTTGTTCTTGGAACGATGATATACGGCAGAGTCGAAATATCAAGCCTATGTTCGGAGCAGACCAGACAGGAGGAACAGCTTGCTCAGCTTCAGGGCGAGAATGTAAGCTTACAGTCAGAGCTTGCTCAGAAGACCAATATGTCAAAGGTCGAGGAGTATGCTGAGAATGAGTTGGGACTTAAAAAGCTGGATAAATCTCAGATAGAGTATGTAACTGTGGATTCAGACTCGGTGGCAAAGGTGGTAAAGGCCGAGGACGACAATGTGTTCGTTAAGATAAAACACTGGTTCAGCTCTGTTCTGGAATATATCGGGGCTTAGTGAATAAAATAATTATGGGGAAAGTTAGGGACAAGATATTTGTGCTTAGCTTTCTTGTTCTATTAATTTGTATGTGTGAAAATATGATATTTGCCGTATCATGCTAAATCATTGAAGATTTTGTATGTGCGGTGATGTCCTGAGAGGAGATATTTATGACCGACAGACCAAGTGCCAGAATGAAACAACGTCTGAATATTTGGCTGAGCCTGCCTGTGGCGGCGATACTTATATATACGGTTGCGACCATCTTTTCGGTGTCTATAAAGGACGGCAAGAGGTGGCAGTCCCTTGCAAACGCTCAGCAGCTTAAAAGCACGGCTGTTTCAGCGTCAAGAGGCACTATTTATGATTCAAACGGAACGGTGCTTTCTCAGAGCGCAACGGTCTATACTGTTTATGCAGACCCTCTTATGCTCAAAGAAAAGCTTGATGACAACGACAAGAAGATAGAGGAACTTAAAGGATATATAGCCAAAGAGGACGACGCATCCAAGAAGGCTACATATCAGCAAAGACTTGACGCAACGAAATCAGGGGACGAATGTCTTGATGAACTTGTGGAGTTTTTGGCACTCAATCTTGAGATAGACACTAACACTGTGAGAGAAAAACTCACTAAGACGGATACTCAGTACATCGTGCTGAAAAAAGAGGTGGAAAAGACCGTTTCCACGGCTATCGAGGATAAGCTAACCGAGCTTGGCATTGACGGTGTAAGGTGTGACCCAACCACAAGGCGACTTTATCCACAGAATACTCTTGCTTCTGTTGTTCTTGGTCACACGGACTATGAGGGCAACGGCATATATGGTCTTGAAGCTTACTATGACGATTATCTCAGCGGCATTGACGGCAGGATAATCACTGCAAAGGCAAGCGACGGAACTGAGATACCATACAGATACAAGCAGAGCTATGACGCTCAGGACGGCGACGATCTTAATCTGAATATCGACGCCAACATTCAGTATATCCTTGAAAAAGAGCTTGCAAAGGCAGTTAAGGAAAATCAGCCTACTGACAGAGCCTGCGGTATCATAATGAATCCTAAGACAGGTCAGATATACGCAATGGCGACTTCTGATCCTTATGACCCTAACGAGCCTGCGGCTATCTCTGATGAAAAGACGGCGGCGGAACTTGCGGGGCTTGATGAAGATTCAAACGATTACAAGCAGAAACAGCTTGACGCATGGTCGCTTCAGTGGAAGAACAAGGCGGTTTCGGAAACATACAATCCGGGTTCTGTATTCAAGGTCATAACAGGTGCTTCGGCTTTGGAAGAAAAGGCTATCACTCTTAATGATACTTTTGGCTGCGGCACTCAGATACAGGTGGAGGACACGACTTTCCACTGCTGGTCAACTACCGACCACGGTTCACAGGATCTTGCTCAGGCAATGCTAAACTCATGTAACCCTGTATTCATTCAGATAGGCATGAAGCTTGGCTCTGAAAAGTTCTGTCAGTATTACAATGCGTTCGGTTTCAACGAGCTGACAGGTATCGACCTGCCTGCGGAATCAAATTCTATCAGTATGCCGCTTAGCAACATGGGCCCTGTTCAGCTTGCTTCATCTTCATTCGGTCAGACAAATAAGGTAACGCCGATACAGATGATAACAGCTTACTCGGCGGCTATAAACGGCGGTTATCTTGTTACACCGCAGGTAGTGAACAGTATAACTGACGAGAACGGCAACATTGTAAAGAAAATGGACACTGTTGTAAGACGTCAGGTCATTTCTGAGGACACCTCCGCTTCTATGAGAGAGATACTCGAGGGCGTTGTTGAAGGTCAGCCCGGCTCTAACTGCTATATAAAGGGATACAGGATAGGCGGTAAGTCGGGTACTTCACAGAAAATGGACGAGGACCCGACCGGTCAGACGTATGTTTCTTCATACTGTGCATTCGCTCCTGCTGACGATCCTGAGATAGTAATGCTCGTAATGGTAGACCACCCCACAGGCGAGAAATTCTACGGAAGCCAGGTGGCAGCGCCTATATGCGTGAACGTGCTTTCAGACGTTCTGCCTTATGTGGGAATTTTCCCTGAGTATGACGAAAGCGAGCTTGCAGACTTGCAGGTATCAGTACCTAGCGTTCAGTATTATACTGTTGAGGAAGCCCAAAAGACACTTGAAGATCTTGGACTTGAGGTCAAGGTCAAGGGCGAGGGCGACACTGTTGTTAAGCAGACGCCTGTTGCCGCAAAGATAGAGCATGGCGGATCGGTTGTGCTTTATACAGAAGCAAACGCCAAGGAAGAAACTGTTACGGTGCCTGAACTTAAAGGACTTACAAAGGAGCAGGCAAAGGCTACGCTTGATATGTATGGTCTTAACTTGACGGCAGAAGGCTCAGGCTATGAGGAGGAGGGTGCAGTTGCACAGTCCGATCAGAGCGTGGGAGCAGGACAGAGCGTTCCAATGGGAACGGCTGTGTCGGTAACATTTGCAGTGACCTCGGTAGGCTCACAGTAAGAAACCATGATAAGGAATGATAATTATGAAACTATATGATATCATAAAGGACGTTGCGAAAACTTCTCTGCCTGATATGGAGATAAGCGACGTCACGAGCGACACAAGAAAGGCTGTCAAGGCAGGCTCGATGTTCGTGTGCATAAAAGGAAAGACCTTTGACGGACATGACGCTGCTAAGGACATGATAGAAAATGGCTGTACAGTTGTAGTCTGCGAAAGAGATCTGGGGCTTGACTGTCAGATAATCGTGGAGAACACAAGAGAGGCTTTCCCTCTGCTGTGTGCGGCGTTTTTCGGTCACCCTGAAAAGGAGCTTACTCTTATTGGTGTAACAGGCACTAACGGAAAGACGACTATCACAACTGTTATAAAGAAGGTGCTTTCTTCATTCGGCTGTAAGGTTGGTCTTATCGGCACTTGTCAGAACGAGATAGGCGACGACGTTTATCCTACTGCAAGAACTACTCCTGAACCTTATGATCTTTATGAGCTTTTCAGAAAAATGGCTGACGAGAAGTGCGACTATGTTGTTATGGAAGCATCTTCACAGGGCTTGGAGCAGAAAAGACTTTCAGGCTGTCATTATAAGGTAGGCGTTTTCACTAACCTGACGCAGGATCATCTTGACGTTCACGGCACGATGGAAAATTACTATCAGGCTAAGAAGATACTTTTCACTATATCTGACAACGCTATCATCAATATAGACGATGAATACGGCAGAAGGTATCTCAAAGAGATAAGCTGTCCTGCGAAAACTTATTCATGCTGTACAAAGGCTGATTTCAGAGCAGAGGATATCCTGCTTTCGGCAAGCGGTGTGAAGTATGTTTTCACTGACGGAAAGATAAAGCACAATGTTTCATTCAATATGCCCGGACTTTTCAACGTTTCAAACTCGCTGGCTGTTATAGCCTGCTGTGAGACCCTTGGATTTGACGTTGACAAGACTATCAGAGCTTTGGGTACTATGCAGGGCGTAAGAGGAAGAGCGGAGATAGTTCCAACAGGCAGAGATTTCACTGTTATATGTGACTATGCTCACACTCCTGACGCACTTGTGAACGTGCTTTCGGCTATAAAGAACAGTGCAAGCGGAAAGGTGAAATGCCTTTTTGGCTGTGGCGGAAACAGAGACGCTTCAAAGAGAAGCCTTATGGCTGCGGCTGCGGCGGACAATGCTGATTTTCTTATCGTCACTTCCGACAACCCGAGAAATGAAGATCCGCAGGATATCATAAACGACGTTCTGGTAGGTCTGGAGGGCAAGACGACTCCTTACATAACTATCGTTGACAGGCGTGAGGCTATCCACTGGGCTATACATCATGCGGAAAAGGACGATATCATCGTGCTTGCCGGCAAGGGTCATGAGGATTATCAGATACTTGCAGGTGGTGTGAAGATACATTTTGACGAGAGAGAAGTCGTTGCGGACGCTCTTAAAGAGCTTGAAGCTGAGGGCAGATAAGAGAAAAATGTAGGGGTGAACAGTGTTCGCCCGTGATATGCAAAGCGGCTGTGGGCGGTTTTGCGATAAAGATATATTTATAAGATAAGGGAAAGGAGATACTGCCGAGAAATTGGCGGATAAGAATTAAAATGGAAAAATTAAGCTTACAGGAGATAATATCGGCGGTTCACGGAAGCTACGGCTATCCTGCTGACGTTGAAATTTCCGATATCTCCACCGATACGAGAACAATAAAGCCAGGCTCGCTTTTTATTGCACTAAAGGGTGAGAATTTTGACGGACACAACTTTGCCGCAAAGGCTATGGAGCTTGGTGCGGAGGCTGTTGTTACGGAAAGACCTGTGGAGGGTGCAAGATGTATGATCGTTGACTCCACTGCAAGGGCATTGCTCGACATTGCGGGATATTACAGGTCTAAATTCGATGTTAAGGTAGTTGGCGTAACAGGAAGCGTGGGAAAGACCACCACTAAGGATATGATAGCCCTTGTTGTGGCGCAGAAATACAAGACGCTGAAAACTCAGGGCAACCACAACAATGAGATAGGTATGCCGCAGACGCTTTTCGGTCTTGACAGCAGCTATGAGGCGGCTGTTATCGAAATGGGTATGTCGCATCAGGGGGAGATATCGAGAATGTCAATGTCATGTCAGCCTGACGTGGCTGTTATAACCAACATCGGCATTTCACATATTGAAAATCTCGGCACGCAGGAAAACATTCTCAAGGCGAAGCTTGAGATACTTGACGGTGCGGCTTATGACGCTCCGCTGATACTTTGCCGTGATGATAAATTGCTTGCAGGTGTGCAGCTGCATTCTGACAGAAAGGTTTATTACTATTCTGTATCAAAGAAGGACTGCGATGTTTATGCAAGCGGTGTTAAGACTGTTGACAACAGCATAACATTTACTATAAACTATGAGGGCGGAAAGATAGCCGCCCAGATAAACTGCTTGGGCGAGCATAATGTAAAGAACGCTCTTGCGGCGTTCTGTGTGGGTCTTGCACTTGATATTCCTCCTGAGGATATTGTAAAGGGTATTGCTCAGTTCAAACCGGAGGGTTTAAGACAGAATGTTACCGTCATTGACGGAGTTACATATATAGTTGACTGCTATAACGCTGCGCCTGACTCAATGAAAGCGAGCCTTTCGGTGCTTTCACAGGCACAGGCGGAGGGCAAGCGCATTTGCGTGCTTGGAGATATGCTGGAGCTTGGCAAGAACTCAAAGACCTATCACAGAAATGTGGGAGAGTATGTTGCGGCTTCAAAGGCTGACCTGCTTTACTGCTTTGGCGAGGACTCAAAGTGCTATATAGAGGGTGCTGAGAAAAAGGGCTTTGCAAAGGAAAATTGCAGGCACTTTGAAAGCAGAGATGACCTTGCGGCGGCTTTGAAAGAGGTAGTTGCAAAGGGCGACGCTGTGCTTTTCAAGGGAAGCAGAGGAATGAAGCTTGAAGAAGTGTTCAATGCGCTGACAAAATGAGTTGGAGCGTGCAGGCGGTGATACTGGGGTGTGAAATGGTGCTGGGATATGTTCTCGGCAGAGTTTTCATACCATATTTCCGCAGGATAAAAACAGGTAAATTCGATTTTTATATAGGCGACAGGTTCGCAAAGGACGGCTCTGAGCCAAAATTCGGCGGAGTTGTCATAATGCTCTGCGTTATATTCGGCATTGTTACGGGATCTATATTTTATGACTCGCAGGCGGTGCTGAGTTTTGAGAACGGAGAGTTTTCGAGGCGTGTGTTTATCGCTCTGGGCGGAGTTTTGATGCTCACGGCTATCGGGCTTTCGGAGGACTATGTTAAGGAGAAAAAGCTTGGCATAGGCATGAAGCCTTTTTACAAGATATGTATGGAGTATCTTATATGTCTTGGTGTATGCGTGGGACTTAGATACTGCGGAGGAGTGCAGACGGCTGTGCTTATGCCTTTTCACTTGGGCTATGTGCAGTTCGGCGGGCTTTTTTATCCGCTTTTTCCGCTGTTTATGACAGTGGGGATAAACATGGTGAAGATACACGATTGCGCAGGCGGTAAGACCGACACGGGTACTGACGGGCTGTGTGCTGTAACGGCTTTGATATTTTCAGCAGGGTTGTCAAGTGGTCTTGCGGCAGGGGCAGGCTCTGACGCTGCTCAGCTTTTTGCTGTTTGCACAATGGGTGCGGCAGGAGGCTTTCTCTTTTGGGGGTGCAGTCCTGCGAAGCTTTATTTGGGCGAGTCGGGTGCGCTGGCGATTGGTGGTCTTATGACTATGGCGGTGCTGCTTTCGGGAGAATATTTCGTTTTCCTGCCGGCAGGTGCGGCGGTGGTCGTTGACGGAGCTTGCGGGCTTTTGCAGTATATCGTTTTTAAGATAAGAAAAAAGCTGCTTATGAGGGGCTACACGCTTCATGAGCATTTGCAGAAAAAGGGTCATGGAGATCACGCCGTGATCGGGATATTCGCTGTGATATCTGTGGCAGGGGCTGCGGCGGCGATAGCGTTTTTGATATATTCGGGAAAGTTTTTCATATAGAGATTTTGTTGGGAGGTTGTTTGTTTGGCTATAAGAGGTCCTAGACGTGAGCGTGACGGAAGCATAGTGTATAATAGTCACGTTCCTCTTAAACAACCTGTGGCACAGGCAAAAAGAAAACATAGATTCAGATTTATACTTACGGAGATAGACAAGCCGTTTTTCATTCTTGTAATGGTATTGCTTGTATTCGGACTTCTGATGATGTTTTCTGCAAGCTATGCGTGGGGTCTGAGTGAATATAACGATGGATATTATTATCTGGTGAGCCAGCTCAAGTCTGCCGGACTTGGTCTTCTTCTGATGTTTGCCACCAGCTATCTTGATTATCACTTCTTTCAGAACACTAAGATAGCATATATTGCGTTTATCGCCACATATCTTCTTACGTTTTATACAGCTCTTTTCGGAATAGACGTTGCCGGTGCAAAGCGTTGGATACAGATAGGTCCGATCAGCTTTCAGCCGTCGGAGCTTCTGAAGGTAACGTTCATTATTATTTTCGCATACATAATGTCGGTGAATTATCCTAAGTTCAAGGATTGGAAATTCTGTATTATACCGTTTACTGTGATAATGGGTGCGGTGGCGCTGGTGCTTATTTTTCAGAGGCATATGTCGGCTGTTATGCTGGTGGGTATCATGGGAGTGTCTATGATGTTCATAAGCGGTATGCCAAAAAAGACCTTCTGGAAATTTATCGGTGTGTGTGCTGTTTTCGGGGTGCTGCTGCTGATATATAAAATGGCGTCAGGCTCAGGCTTTTCTTATATTTCAGATCGTATACAGAGCTGGAAAAATCCTGAATCGGACCCTAGCGGAAAGACCTTTCAGACCTATGAATCTCTATTGTCTATAGGCTCGGGCGGCTGGTTCGGTCTTGGATTTGGAGAGTCAAGGCAAAAATACTATCTGCCTGAGTCGCAAAACGACTTCGTTTTCGCTATTATCTGCGAGGAGCTTGGCTTCGTGGGTGCAATGGTAGTGGTACTGCTGTTTGTGCTTTTTATAATCGAGGGCTTCATGATCGCTTCAAGAAGCAAGGATCGTTTTGGTATGCTTCTTGCGGCTGGTATAACAATACAGATAGGCTCGCAGGCACTTTTCAACATTATGGTAGCCTGCAACGCTTTCCCTAACACGGGTATTTCACTGCCGTTTTTCAGCTACGGCGGTACTGCACTGATGATACAGCTTGCAGAAATGGGTATCATGCTCAACGTTTCACGTCAGTGCATCAAAAAAAAGTAAAGAGGTATTAGTTCTATGCTCAGAGTTTTACTTGCAGGCGGAGGTACGGCAGGTCATGTAAATCCTGCTCTTGCCATTGCGGAGATCATAAAAAAACATTATCCTGACGCTGAGATAAGCTTTGCGGGAAATCCTGAAAAGCTTGAGGCTAGGCTCGTGCCTGCGGCAGGATATAAGTTCTATCCTATAAAGATAGAGGGCTTTCAGAGAAAGCCTAACTGGGTAAATCTCAAAAGAAATATCCATGCGGCAGGGTGTCTTGCAAAGTCAGGAAGCACTGCAAAGAAGATAATAAAGGAAGCAAAGCCTGATCTTGTTATAGGAACCGGAGGCTATGTTTCAGGACCTATAGTTAGAAAAGCCGCTAAAATGGGCATAAAGACGGCTATTCACGAGCAGAACGCTTTTCCGGGCGTAACAAACAAGATACTTGCAAAGTCTGCGGACGTTGTTATGCTCACTGTAAAAGAGGCAGAAAAGTATATGCCCGAAAATGCTAAGACGGTGGTGACAGGTCTGCCTGTAAGGGGGGCTTTCAACACCATGTCAAAGTCGGAGGCTAAAAAACAGCTTGGCTTTGATGAGAACGAGATATGTGTGCTTTCAACAGGCGGAAGTCTGGGTGCGAGAGTGCTTAATGAGAATATCGCAAAGCTTCTGAAATGGTATCAGGACAATGATGTTAAGGTGTGTCATATACATTCCTACGGCACTTATCAGGGATATAAGGACTATCCTGAAAAGCTCAGGGCTATGGGCATAAATATCAACAACAGCAGACGTATCATAAAGGATTATATCAATATGCCTGTGGCAATGGCTGCGGCTGACCTTGTTATATCAAGGTGCGGAGCAGCTTCGCTGGCGGAGCTTGAAGCAATGGGCAGAGCTTCTGTGCTTATCCCGTCGCCTATGGTAGCTGAAAATCATCAGTATTACAACGGCATGGTATTGCAAAACGCAGGAGCAGGCTTTGTTATCGAAGAAAAAGACTTGACGGAAAAGCTTTTTATCGATACTGTAAAGGGGCTTATAGAAGATCCTGAGAAGCTCAGACAGTGCTCGGAAAACGCTGCAAAGCTTCATGTTGCCGATACTGAGGACAGGATATTCAAGGCTTTAGAGCCACTTATTAAGGGATAAGGAACGCAAAATTTAAGGGGATAAAATAATGGATAAGAATTACAGACAGTATAACAAGAGGGCTTCAATGGACAGCATTGAAGTGCCTGATGTTGACAAGATAAAAAAGCTGTCAGATAAAAAGTTCAAGGGCAGCGGAGTGAACCGCACCGCCGACGAGATTTTTGACGGAGAAAAGTTCAACAAGGCAGGGGAGTTCGACCGTGCCACAAAGACTTACGATGACCCTACCAAGCACAGGGAAGAGGACGATGAGGACGATTTCCTTGAGGACGCTGCGGCTATGCCTGCACAGGCGGCGACAGGTCTTAGCAAGGGAGTAAAGGTGGGAGATTCATATGTAAAGCGTGGCAAGATAATAAAGACAGTTGTGGCTGTTATTATCGTGCTTGCGCTTATGGTGTTCTTCTTCCCACCGCTGTTTTTCAACGACGCAGACAAGAGCGTGGTTAGATATGACGACAACGTGTTCAAAACAATGGGTATGACGGATTTTAAAACATATGCGCTGTCAAATTATTCTGTATACAACGAAGAAGCTTTTGGTTCTGAGTTGAGTTCAAGCTACCGTTTTGCAGATATAGTGTTCAATATCAAAAACCCGTCTCCTTTTGAGATAAAGATACCGCAGTATGAGATAAGCCATGTTTCTTCTGAATATGACAATGCGGTATGCTATGCGACCAGCGTTACAACAAACAGCGACGGCGAGGTCATAGGCGACACTGTTCCTCCGTTTTCCAGCAAGGAGGTCACTGTAAGGATACTTGTGAATATCACTGATATGGACGATAGTACGTTTGACGATTGCGTTACCGGCATGATACTTTCAACTAAGGATATGAAAAAGAAGATAGGCAAGGACTCCTATCTGCCTTGTTTGCCTGCTTTTATGCCTGTTTCAAACGCTATAGAGATATATATCAACAGATAGCTTTAACCTATATGGGCGGTCCTGCATAAGATAAGTCAAAACCTTAAAAGGAGCGACGCTTATGCAACGGCTTATCATTCAGGGAGGAAGCAGGCTGAACGGAGAGATAACCGTTCAGGGAGCAAAAAACGCAGCTCTGCCGCTGCTGGCAGGGTGTGTTCTTATAAACGGAGAGATCAGGCTACATAACTGTCCTGCACTTTCGGACGTATTTGCGGCTTGTCGCATTCTGTCGGTGCTTGGGGCAAGGTGCAGCCGTGAGGACGGCTGTGTCACTGTGGACGCAAGGGGCGCTGTAAAGACCTTTGTGCCAGATGAGCTTATGAGAGAGATGCGTTCGTCTATCGTTTTTCTGGGAGCTGTTCTTGGAAGAACAGGTGAATGCAGGCTGTCATTCCCGGGAGGGTGTGAGCTTGGTCCGAGACCTATAGATATGCACCTGTGCGCACTTAGAAAAATGGGCGTCAGGATAAACGAGGAGTATGGCGTGCTTAGCTGCACCTGCCCGAGAGGGCTTAGAGGGGCTAGGATAGACCTTTCGTTCCCCTCTGTGGGAGCGACTGAGAACATCATGCTTGCGGCTGTTCTGGCAAAGGGCGACACGGTGATATACAATGCGGCAAGAGAGCCTGAGATATGCGATCTTGCGGAGTTTCTGAACTGCTGCGGTGCAAAGATAAGCGGCGCAGGGGGCGGAACGATAACAATAAGCGGTGTGGAAAAGCTACACGGCTGTGAATACTCTGTCATGCCCGACAGGATAGTTGCGGCGACTTTTATGAGCGCGGCGGCGGCAACAGGCGGTGAGATAGGTCTGCTTGGGGCAAGGGCAGGGGATATCCGTGCGGTCATACCTATATTTGAGCAAATGGGCTGTCAGGTATTTCTATATGAGGACAGGATATTTATAAAAGCACCTAAACAGCTCAAAGCTGTGAGGACGGTGAGGACTATGCCGTATCCGGGATTCCCTACGGACGCTCAGGCGATAGTCACGGCGGCACTTGCTAAGGCAAAAGGCACCAGTGTGGTGGTGGAAAATATTTTTGAAAACCGCTACCGCCATGTTGACGAGCTTGTGAGAATGGGTGCGGATATAAAGACAGAGGGAAAAGTGGCTGTTATCGAGGGTGTGAAGGAGCTTTACGGAGCAAAAGTCCGTGCGCCTGACCTTAGAGGCGGTGCGGCGTTAGCTGTGGCGGCGCTTTCGGCAGAGGGAGAAACATCTCTCACTAATATAAAGCTTATGGACAGGGGCTATGACTGCATTGAAAATGCTTTTACGCTTCTGGGCGGAAACATAAAACGTGTAAATTACTAGCAGTTAGGAAAGAGTAAAATGAACGGAACTTACAAGGAAAACAGAATGAACTCACAGCGGCCTGCGGCACGTCGGCAGACAGTGAATATGCGCAACGTGTATGTTGCCGGATTTTTTGCGGCTGCAGCGCTGCTGCTGGTGCTGAGTATGTTTTTGTTTTTTAATGTGTCGGAGATAAAAATAGAGGGCGTTACCCTTTACGAACAGGATCAGATCCTTGGCGTGGGCGGCGTTTCAACGGGACAGAACCTTGTGAGGACGAATACGGATATAGTTGAAAAGCGTTTGAAAGATACTCTTGTGTATCTTGATGATGTCAAGGTCACAAAGAAATTTCCGTCAACACTTGTTATAACCTGCACAGAGGCCAAAAAGGCGGCTGATATCGAGTATAAAAATTCATACTATGTGCTGTCTACTTCGGGAAAGATACTTGAAACGAAAAATCCTGCTCCGACAGGGGATATACCTGTTGTAAAGGGCTTTGAGCTTAAAAGCCTTAGTCAGGGCGACAAGCTTGCCTCGGAGGATTCATTTAAGGCGGATATCCTTAAAGAGCTTCTGAATGATCTTCATGACCTGAATTTTAAAAATGTAGACTCTATTGACCTGACCACCCGTTCGGATATCAAGCTTATGTATGACGGCAGGCTTGAAATAAAGCTTGGAAGCTCGGTGGATATGGAATACAAGCTTACATATCTTAAGGCGGTAATTGACAAGAGCATTACTGACGATTACGAGGGTACGCTTATTTACAACGGTGCTGACAGCGGCATTTCGGCTATTCCGAAATCGCAGGACGAGTCGTCAAAACCTGACGACACAAGCTCTGCAAAGCCAGATGACAGCAGCAGTGCGGTATCGGCTGATACTAATATTGATGACGGCAGCACATGGGACGGTGATAACTCATGGTCAGGGGACGATAGCCAAGGCTACAGCGACGATACCAACGCATGGGACGGCAATGATGATGCTGACAATGCAGGCACAGATCAGTGGACAAACGAGAACGGAAACACCGACTGGGGATATGATAACGGCGGCGATCAGGGCTATACCGACAATGGATATGCTGACAACGGCTATGTGGACGGTCAGACGAACACAGGCTGGTAGTGGTCAAGTAAACTAATTGTATAGTATACACAAATGAAACTGAAAAATCAGTCGTTTTATTGATAATTAATAAAAAATTTATAATGGTTTCATTTAAGTTCTTTACTTTTTGACAAAAGTATGATAATATATTATTGTATCTATTTATGTGCATATTCGGCACATAGGCTTTTTTGCATTTTATTTTTGATTTGATAAATTGATATGTAAAAATACGGAGAAGTATGAAAATTCGCTTTTAGGAGGAGTTCTATTATGGGTTACGAGTATGTTGAAGAGCCAGTCGTAGGCGCAAAGATCAAGGTAATCGGTGTCGGTGGCGGCGGTGGAAACGCACTTAACTGTATCGCACAGGCCGGTATCGAGGGAAATGTTGAATATATCGCTGTTAATACTGATATCCAGGCACTGCATAAGTCAGCTGCACACACACAGATCCAGATAGGTGAGAAGCTTACTCACGGTCTGGGCGCAGGTGCAAAGCCTGAGATCGGCGAGGCTTCCGCTCAGGAAAGCAAGGACGAGATCGAGAACGCTATCAAGGACGCTGATATGGTATTCATCACAGCAGGTATGGGCGGTGGAACAGGTACCGGTGCTGCACCTGTAGTTGCTGAGATCGCACAGTCACTTGACAAGCTCACTATCGCAGTTGTTACAAAGCCTTTCAAATTTGAGGGCGCTAAGAAAATGGAGAGAGCAGAAAAGGGTATCGAGGCTCTTATCAAGCACGTTGACGCTCTTATCGTTATCCCTAACCAGAACCTTATCACAAACGAGATGCGCCTCACTATGAAGCAGTCTTATGCTATCGCTGATGAAGTTCTTAAGACAGACGTTATCGCTATCGCTGAGATCATTACAAGACATGATGAGATCAACGTTGACTTCGCTGACGTTACTACTATTCTTAAGGGTGCAGGCAGAGCGCATATTGCTATCGGTCACGGCGAGGGCAAGGATAAGGTACAGGATATCATCAATCAGGTAATTTCTTCTGACCTTCTTGAAACTTCTATCAAGGGTGCAAGAAGACTTATCGTAAACGTTACAATGAGCGAGGATCTCCTTATCAGTGATATGGACGAGCTTACTGCTGCTATAGCAGACGCTGCTGACGATAACGTTGAGATCATTTTTGGTAACGGTACAAATCCTGATACCAAGGACGCTATGGACGTTACTGTTATCGCTGCTGACTTTGTTGACAGAGATGACGTTCCTGAGGCTGCTGCACCAAAGGCTGCGACAACATATACTGCAAATTTTACTCAGAAGGCTGACGACGCAAAGGCTGACGCAGAGGCAATGCACAAGGCTGGCGTTAAGGCTGCTGATAATCCAAATTATTACGACGATATCTTCAATATCTTCAAGAACAAGTAATAATGCTTTCAAAGGCGGATCGGCGTTTACGCTGTCCGCCTTGTTTGAACCAAAATCAGAAAACGTTTACACAGCTAAAGAGATTTTCGTATTCTCAGAAAATTATCATGATATTGAAAATTTTTCGCAAAAGCACTTGAAATCTTACGGAAAATTTGATATAATTATTCTGTGATAAATATGATTTTAAGACATTTTGTATAAATTTCAGTTGCTATTTTGTATGGAATAATGAAATTTTTGAAAACGGCTTAAATCAGTTGAAAAATAACGTGGTTTATTGTATAATAGAGATAATCACTAATGTGGAGGGATTGAAATGGCTAGTAATGGTTATTTAAGAACGGTTAGAGTCGGCGGATTTGATAAGCAGGACGTTCTTGCTTATGTAGACGACCTTACTTCTAAAATTTATACTCTTGAGGCTCAGGTCAATGACCAGAACGAAACTATCGAACGTCTTGAGAAGCAGGGCGGCGCTCAGAAGCAGGACTTCGAGGGCAAGAAGGAACTTGAGAAAAAGGTAGAAGAGGCTAAAAACAAGATAGCCGAGCTTATGGCTAATACTGATACAATGAAGGTTCGTATCGCTGACTATGAGCAGCAGGTAACTGAAAAGGACGCTGAGCTTGAAAAGCAGAAGCAGGAGATCGAGGATCTTAAAGAGAAGCTCGAAACTGCTGAGGCTAATGCCGGCACAGCTACTCCTGCATTCGATCTTGGAAGCGTGTTCATGGAAGCTCAGAACACAGCTAATAAGGTCGTTCAGGAAGCTAAGAAGGCAGCTAAGCAGATGGAAGATGAAGCTAAGCAGCTTCAGGATCAGGTTCTTGCTGACGCAAACGCACAGGCACAGAAGCTTGTTACAAATGCTCAGACAGAGGCTGATACTACACTTCAGACTGCTAAGTCAAGCGCTGCCGCAATGACAGCTGCCGCTAAGCAGGAGGCTGAAGCTGTTACAAGTGCAGCAAACAAGCAGGCTGCCGAGGTAACTTCTAAGGCTAACGCTGAAGCTGAGGCTGTTACATCTAAGGCTAACGCAGAAGCCGCTGACGTAACATCAAAGGCAAATGCTGAGGCTGCAAAGGTAGTAAGCGACGCTAAGAACGAAGCTAAGAACATCAGAGCACAGTCTGCTGATCTGAGAGAGTCTGTTAAGACACAATTCACAAGTCTGAGCGAAACTGTTCAGCAGCTCGTTACATCACTTAACGATCTGTATGGCAATAGTATCGGTGCTGTAAACACTGCAAGAGATCTTATTGACGATGGTCTTTCTCTTGTAAGCGATGATGAAGCTGAATAATAGTTTGTCATGTCGGAAATAAGAAAGGTGCGTTCCGAGGAGCTTAAAGCGGTGAGCGGAGAGCTTAAATGCGGTGACAAGATATTGCTTTCGGGCGTTGTGTACACTGCAAGGGACGCTGCACATAAAAGATTCAATGCTTTGCTTGACGAGGGAAAGGAGCTTCCTATCCCTTTGAAAGACGCTGTTATCTACTATGCCGGACCTACTCCTGCACCTGAGGGAAAGCCTATCGGTTCATGCGGACCGACCACTTCAGGAAGAATGGACAGGTTTGCTCCGAGATTGCTTGATCTTGGATTGGGCGGAATGATCGGCAAGGGCGAGAGATCACAAGAGGTAAGGGACGCCGTGATAAGAAATGGTGCGGTCTATCTCTGTGCTATAGGAGGTGCGGGCGCACTTGCCTGCAACTGCATAAAGTCTTGTGAGGTAGTAGCTTTTGAGGAGTTGGGCTGTGAATCTGTGAAAAAACTTTACGTTGAGGATTTTCCTCTTGTTGTGGCTGACGATTGCCACGGAGGGGATATTTTCAGCGATGGCAGAGCAAAATACTGCCAAGTATAACATCAAAGTTGCGTAAATTGCGGTCAGCCGTGTATTTCGACACGGCTGACTTTTTGTTTGTTGAAAATCACAAGAATACATTCTTAAAACTGTGGTATGTTACAAATATTTTCACAGGGACGGCGGATTTCGTCAATTCTCTTGACTTTTATGGTCTAAAATGGTATTATAACATTACGCAGTGGCGTCAGAATGGGGCTTTGCGGTAATTTCTACGATTAGGTGGGCGGTATTTTTTGAGAGGCGATCGGCAGGATCAGCAGGAAAAGCTTTCAGATGAGCAGCTTGTGCTAAATGCACAGAGTGACAAAACGGCTATCGGTGAGCTTATTGCGAGATATATCTGTACGGTGGAGTTTCTTGCAAAAAAATATGGCGCCGAGGTTCACGAGGATCTTGTCCAAGAGGGGCTTATGGGGCTTCTGGGTGCGGTTAGGACCTATCGTGAAGACAAAAATGCGAAGTTTTCAACTTACGCTACAAAATGTATAAAAAATAAGATCATTTCGTCTGTTCACAGAAATGCACTTCTTTCAGGCGGCGAGGAAGCTGACCTTGAGGCTATTCTTGGCGGCGGTGGCACTGTACCTGAGGAGGTCGTAGTGGAGCGTGAGGAGCTGAATGAGCTTTATGATAAGATCACTTCTGCACTTTCGGAACAGGAGTGGCAGGTATTTCAATCGTTTTTGAGAGGAATGTCATACAATCAGATAGCATTAGGCTTGGGCACGTCGGAAAAGGCGGTAGACAATGCAATGCAGAGAGTCAGACGGAAATTGAGATCACTGTTGAGATAGGAATATGGCCGTATAGCTTAATAGCAGAGCGTTGTTTATTCAAAGGTGTCGGTGCAAATCCGACTAGGCACAATTTTATGTAATGAGGTAAGAACCATGTACGAAGACAAGACATTAGTATGTAAGGAGTGCGGAAACGAGTTCGTTTTCACAGCAGGCGAGCAGGAGTTCTATGCTGAGAAAGGTTTCGTAAATGAGCCACAGAGATGTAAAGCTTGCAGAGATGCAAGAAAGGCTGCTACAAAGTCTGAAAGACAGACTTACACAGCAACTTGTGCTTCTTGCGGCGGCGAGGCTGTTATTCCTTTCAAGCCAAGAGAGGACAGACCTGTTTATTGCAGCGAGTGTTTCGCTAAGATGAAGGAGCAGGGCTAATTTTCTGCATAATTGAGCTGCCTTTGGGCGGCTCTTTTTTTGTTTGTGGTTATTTGATCTGGCGGAAAGCGGAGGGGGTCATGCCCTCGTATCTTTTGAAAAGCTTGCAGAAATAGCTTTCTGAGCAAAAGCCTGTTTCCTCGGCTACCTGCTCGATGCTTTTTTCTGTACCGGTGAGCAGGGCTTTGGCTTCTTGGATACGACGTTTTGCGATGTATTCCATTGGACGCATACTGAGTTTTTTGCGAAAAAGCAGACAAAGGTGCTGTTTAGTTACTCCTGACACACTGCAAAGCTCGTCCATTGTGATAGGGGAAAAATAGTTGTAGTTTATGTAGTCCAGTGCTTTCATAAGGGCGGAGGATACTGACGTGGCAGGGTCTTTGTAGGCGATAAGGCGGTAAAACTCCATAAGAAAATCATACAAATAGCCAGAGGCCTTGTAATTGCCGAAAATACTGTCGGTTCGCAGAGCATTGTGCATTTTGCGGAAAATATGCTCGAGCATTTTTGTGTCGCTGAGGTGAAAGGTTTTAAGCTCGGTAAGACCGAACTGGGTAAGGATATCCTTGGCGGCATATCCGCAGGGGACTATCCAGTGGATATCCCATATATCCTCTTCCGGATAGTATTCGTGGGGCGTCTCAGCGGGTATGAATATGGCGGTATCATGTGGTATGGGAATGGCTTTATTCTCAAAGATAAGTGTGCCGCTGCCTTTGGTGCAGTAGAGGATCTGGTCATAGTGATAGCCCTCGGGTCTTATAAGGTGATCCTGACAGTGCTGCTGACCCATATTTTGCAGATATAGTGGCAGGGACTTTTCGTTTCCCAGGATAGGATAATCGGCAAAGAACAAAAATATCAACTCCATATTCATATTGTTATAAATTAATAATATCATTCATTGACTTGCCTGTCAATAGCTGATAAAATAATTACAGTAATTTATAAACTTGTAAAGGAGAACAGCTATGGATATTTTAAAGCTTGCGGCGGAAAATTCGCCAAGATCGAAAATGATATATCATGAGGATACTCAGGCGCTGCACATTGGCACGCTTGACAAGCACTGCTATTTTGTGCCGTTTGCAAAGGGGCAGGATCCTTTTGAGGACCGTAAAAATTCTCAGCGAATGGAGCTTTTAAACGGCAACTGGGGTTTTCGTTATTATGACAGCATAATAGAACTAGAGGACGATTTTATTCACGAAAAGTTTGAGAACACTATCCCAGTGCCGTCAAACTGGCAGCTTTACGGCTATGACAAGCCGCAGTATACGAACGTGTGCTATCCAATACCATTTGACCCGCCTTTTGTGCCTGACGATATACCTGTGGGAGTTTATCAGCGTGAATATGATCATTCCCCTGACGGCATGGACAGGGTGCTTGTGTTCGAGGGCGTGGATAGCTGTGTTTATTTGTATGTGAACGACAGCTTTGTGGGATATTCACAGGTTTCTCACGCTACGGCTGAGTTTGATATTACGCCATATCTTGCTGAGGGCAGGAATATCATTACTGCCGCTGTGCTGAAATGGTGCGACGGAACTTATCTTGAAGATCAGGACAAAATAAGGCTTTCGGGAATTTTCAGAGATGTTTATGTGCTGTCAAGACCGAAAATGCGTCTTGAAAATTATATTGTGAAAACTATACTCGGTGAAAATGGCTCTGGAAGGCTGGAGTTTACGGTATTCGGCTGTGATGTTTCGGCAAAGCTTTGCGATGATGATGGTGTTACAATGGCTCAGTTTTCGGCTTATGACGGTGAGAGCGTTGAGATAAAGTTAGAGAACGTCAAGCTTTGGAGTGCTGAAACGCCGTATCTTTACAGGCTTACTATCAATGCAGGCGACGAGGTTATCGGCGAGGAGGTTGGCTTCAGAGATGTAAAGGTGGATAAGGGCGTTGTTAAGATAAACGGCAGGGCGGTGAAGTTCAAGGGTGTAAATCGTCATGACAGCTATCCTGACACGGGATATTATGCTTCTTATGAGCAGATGAAAGCTGACCTTGTGCTTATGAAAAAGCACAACATAAACGCTGTGAGAACGTCACATTATCCTAACTCTCCTGTGTTTTATCAGCTTTGCGACAGGCTGGGGCTTTATGTTATTGATGAAGCGGATCTGGAGTCACATGGCTGTGTGGAGGTCTATTATGACTACAAGTGGGACTATTCAGATTACAACGGCATTGCGATGCTTGCCTCTGACGAGAGGTTTGGCAATGCCATAAAAGATCGTGGGGAATGTCTTGTAAAGCGTGACATCAACCGCCCTTGCGTGGTGTTCTGGTCGCTGGGTAATGAGAGCGGATATGGCAAAAATATGCTCGATGAAGCTGAGCTTATAAAGAGGCTTGATGATACAAGGCTTGTGCATTATGAAAGCACACACTGCCTTGACGGAACTTCCGACAGCGTGCTTGACGTAGTTTCAGGTATGTACTGGGATCTAAACGGGCTGAAAGGCTATCTTGAAAAGCCTGAGGAAAACAGACCTCTTGTGCAGTGCGAATACTGCCATGCCATGGGAAATGGCCCTGGTGATCTGGAGGATTATCACAATGTGTTCTATTCCAATGAGCGTTTTTGCGGTGGCTTTGTGTGGGAGTGGTGCGACCATTCTGTACCGCTTGGTAAGACGGCTGAGGGAAGTATAAAATACGGCTACGGCGGAGATTTTGGGGAAAGACACAATGACAGCAATTTCTGCATGGACGGTCTTGTTTATCCTGACAGAACGCCCCACACGGGACTGCTTGAGGTAAAGCAGGTATACAGACCTGTGCGAGTAACAAAAGGGGAAAGCGAGGGAAGCTTTGTTTTTTCAAGCACGCTGGAGTTTGTGAACGCTGGGGATATTCTCGATTGTCGCTATGAGATAACGGACAAAAACGGTATTATACATATCGGTAGGGTGGATTTTGACATCGAGCCTATGGGAAGCACTGTGGTGAATGTTCCCAATGATACAGCGGAGTATGAAAATGAAACATTCATAAGGTTTATTTTCACTGCAAAGGAGGACACTGACTATTGTGAAAATGGCTATGAGGTGTGCTTTGACCAACTGAAAATAGCTGATGGCAGGAAAGCGGTTGTGGAAAAGGCGAAAGCTAAGGTAAAGGCGGAGGAAACTCCACTTTGTATCACTGTGACAGTGGGAGATGTTGTTTACCGCTTTGACAAGCGTAAGTCGGCGTTTGTTTCTGTGAAATTCGGCGGCAGAGAGCTTTTTGACAGACCTTTGCAGTATAACTTCTTCCGTGCGCCTACGGATAATGATGTCATGAAGTACAATTGGTACAAGGTGCATCTTAATGACTTTGATGTGAAAAGCTATGGCTGTGAGCTTTCAGCGAGCGAGAACAGAGCGGAGATAAGCGTCACACAGTCTTTTGGCTGGTCCATACAACAGCCGTTTTGCAGGCTGAAAGCTGTTTATGTTATTGACGGCAGTGGGCTTGACATAAAATGCGAAGCGGAGTTTTCAAATAAGATAGATATGCTTCCAAGGTTCGGTATAAGGCTTTTCATGCCAAAAGATTTTTCAAGGGCGGAATATTTCGGATATGGTCCTACAGAAAGCTACATTGACAAGCGTCAGGCTTGCTATGTGGGCAGATTTGCGGCCGATATCGTGGATATGCACGAGGATTATATCAGACCGCAGGAAAATTCATCGCACTATGGGTGCAGATATCTCACTGTGAGCGGTGGGGACACTGAGGTGAAGTTTACCGCTGACAAGGAGTTTTCATTCAACGCTTCGCAGTTCACGCAAGAGGAGCTTGCGGCAAAGGCACATAACTATGAGCTTGAAAGGTGCGAGAGCAATGTTATCTGCGTTGACTATGCAATGGCAGGGGTCGGTTCTAACTCCTGCGGACCAAGGCTTGCGGAGAAATATCAGCTTGAAAAGCCTTTGATAAACGCACATTTTCATATTCAGATAAGTAAAATATAAAGGAGTTTTTATGGATATCTGCGAAACATACTCAAACAGAAAGCTTTTTTGCAACGATTGGGAATTTTACAAGGCGGTTTTCGGCTCTGACTACTCAGAGGACTTTGCTTTCAAGCCTGTGGACATTCCTCACGATTGGCTTATTTATGATACCAACGACCTATATGAAACTTCTACAGGCTGGTACAGAAAGAATTTTTCTTACCAAAAGAAAGAGGACATACGCACTTTTATCCGCTTTGACGGAGTTTACATGGACAGCAAGGTGTATGTGAACGGTGCTTTGGCAGGGGAGTGGAAATACGGCTACTCGGCGTTTATGTTCGATATCACCGACCTTGTTAAGGACGGAGAGAACATTATTACTGTCCGTGTGGATCACCACTCGCCAAACTCCAGATGGTATTCAGGAGCGGGCATTTTCAGAAAGGTTTGGCTTTGCGAAAGCCCTGAGATACGTTTCGGCAATGACGGCATTTATATCACCACGTCAAAGCAGGAGGACGGCTGGCAGGTGACTGTGAAGGCTGAGATGCTTCGTCCTGTGGGTACTCCTCTTGGGGGAATACGCATTAAAAACACTATCCTCGACAAGAACGGCAGAGAGGTGGCAAGCTATGAGTCTGACGCTTGTGGGGCGGATATTTCCTGCATACCTGAGGCTGTGCGTGTGAAAGGCGTGAGCTATTCTCTCACCGCTCAGACCATGACAGTGAATGACCCTGAACTTTGGGATATCACCTCGCCTGTGCTTTACACCATGGTGTCGGAAATTCTTGTGGACGGCGGCTGTGTACAGCGTGTAAGTCAGAAATTCGGCTTCAGGACTATCAAATTCAAGTGCGACAGCGGTTTTTATCTCAATGGCAGACACGTTAAGCTCCACGGCTCATGTGAACATCATGACAACGGCTGTCTTGGGGCAGTTTCCAATCCTGCGGCTATAAGGAGAAGATTTAAAAAGCTACGCAAAATGGGCATAAACGCTATCAGGACCTCTCACAATATGCCTGCGGAGGAGTTTATGGACATCGCTGACGAAACAGGTATGCTCATTCTCTCTGAGGGCTTTGATATGTGGGAGAGGTCAAAGACCGACTATGACTATGCTAGATTTTTTGATGAGTGGGTAGAAAAGGACGTTGCTTCATGGGTGCGCCGTGACAGAAACCACCCTTCTATCATAGGCTGGAGTGTGGGAAATGAGATTTTTGACACACACGCTGACGAGAGAGGTCAGGAGGTAACGGCTTGGCTCAAAAGGCTCGTTAGGCTCCATGACCCTGATGGCAACGGCTATGTCACATTCGGCTCTAACTATATGCAGTGGGAGAACGGTCAGAAATGCGCGGACATTCTCAAGCTTGCAGGCTATAACTACGGTGAAAGACTTTATGAGGAACACCACGCCGCTCACCCTGATTGGATGATATACGGAAGCGAAACGGCGTCGGTGGTGCAGAGCCGTGGAATTTATCATTTTCCGCTGTCTGAAACCTTGCTAACTGACGATGACGAGCAGTGTTCTTCCCTTGGAAATAGCTGCACAGGCTGGGGAGCAAAAAACACTGAGGCTTGCATTATCCCTGACCGTGACGCTGAATACTGTGCAGGTCAGTTCATTTGGACTGGCTTTGACTACATAGGCGAGCCTACTCCATACAGCACGAAAAACTCATACTTTGGTCAGTTCGACACAGCAGGCTTTGCAAAAGACAGCGCATATGTTTTCCGTGCAGAGTGGACAGACTATAAGGCTGAGCCATTCGTGCATATTTTCCCATACTGGGATTTCAGCGACGGACTTCCTTGTGACGTGAGAGTTTGCTCAAATGCTCCGAGAGTTGAGCTTTTCAAGGACGGCGTTTCAATGGGTGCATATGATATCGACCACAAGCATGGCAAGGAGCTGACAGCGAACTATATCATACCATATGAAAAGGGCGAGCTTAAAGCTGTTGCATATGACGAGAATGGAAATATCATCGCAGAGGATATACAGCGTTCATTCGGGGACGCTGTTAGGATAGAAGCTGTCCCTGACAAGAGGGAGATACTTGCAGACGGCTCTGATCTTGTTTATATTGAGATATCCGCATTTGACAAGGACGGCACTTTCTGCGCAAATGCCAATAATCGTGTGAACGTAAGCGTTGAGGGTGCGGCAAGGCTTATGGGTCTTGACAACGGCGACAGCACAGACTATGATCAGTACAAAGGCACATCACGCAGGCTTTTCTCAGGAAAAATGCTTGCTGTTATCGGCTCAACAGACAAGACAGGGGAGATAAGGGTAACGCTTACATCAAAGGGTCTGTCTGACTGTGTTGTTACGCTTGATGCTGTTGAGGCAGAATATGACAGCGGTACATCATCACTTGAAAACGTGGCATTTGCTCCTGCCGAGTGCGGCAGGACAGACGAGATACCGGTGAGAAAAATAGAGCTTTATACTGATGCTCTTACTCTTGACAAGGATAACCCTGAGATAACAGTAAAATATAAGGCACTCCCTGCCAATTCGGATTATGCTGAGAATATAGAGTTCAGGGTAACAAATGAAAAGGGTATAACATCTAATCTTGCAGAATGCGATGTAACAGCAGACGGTGTAAGGGTGAAAGCAAAGGGCGACGGAAGCTTCTGGCTTCGTGCAATGTGCAAAAACGGCACTGATCGTTATCACATCATTTCTGTGCTCAAATTCACTGCACGGGGTCTTGGAAGCGCACTTACCGACCCATATCAGTTCGTTATCGGCGGACTTTTCACAAGGGCGAGCGACAACGTTTCAAGCGGCATGAAGAAGGGTGTAGGCTTTGCAATGGGCAGGGTAACATCATGGGCGGCATATGACAACCTTGACTTCGGCAGTGCAGGCTCTGACACTGTTACGGTGCAGATATGGGCGAACACCCTTGACCCTGTTAAAATAAGCTTCTATGACGGAATACCTGATGAGAGCGGAAAGCTTCTTGGCACGTTTAGTTATCACAAAGAGCCTGAGTGGATGATATTCAAGCCTGAAACCTTCAAGCTTTCAAGAAAGCTCAAGGGTATCGAGACCCTTTGTATCCTTACTGAGGACGGTTTCCAAGTGGGCGGTTTCAACTTTGAAAAGGTGAGCCGTGAATTTGCGGTGAATAATGCGGCTGAGGCTGACAACATTTATGGTGACAAGTTCACAAAGGGCGAAAAGTGTGTGACCGAGATAGGCAACAATGTTATGCTTGATTTCGGTGAGTTCGATTTCTCTGAAAAACAGCCGAGCAGACTCGTTATAAGCGGAAAGTCACCGCTTGCCCTCAACAGCATACATCTTATTTTGAACGGCAGCGAGGGCGAAAACCGAATACTCTGCGAGTTCAGGACAGATGACAGCGACAATTATGCACAGAAGAGCTTTGATATCTCAGGTATCAGCGGCAAACAGAAGGTTTCATTTGCGTTCCTGCCGGGAAGCAACTTTGACTTTGAATATTTCAGATTTGAGTAACAAAAACGCTCCGTACAGATTTTGTACGGAGCGTTTGCTAGTTCTGAAAGTTTATTATCTCGTTGGTTATCATAGGGTAGGCAATAAGCTTGGCGGAGTCAAGGTCTTCTTTGTGCATATCAACAGCGGATATCTGATGTCCGTTGTAGGTGGTGTAATAGTAAATGCCCTTGTCAGTATTGCAACAGCTTGTATAAATGGTTATCTCATACTTGCTCTCTGCCACCTCGCAGCAGCCCCTTTGCTGGTCAACTGAGTTTAAGATGTGGAAAAACTGACTTACGCTGCTTTGCTCGTCAGGGGCGGAGCGTGAGTTCATTTTCACAAATGTGGCTCTTATAAATCTTGATTGTGATGACAGGTCGCCCGGTAGTCCCATTGCGCCCATGCCACGGCTGTAGGAAGTAAGGTCCAGCTTATCAGAGAATGTGTTTTCAGGCTGTTTTGGAGAAAGTCCACGGAAATCGTTTAGTCTGAACATCTGCATATCAAAAGGCGGATTGTTCGTCAGCACGCCCACGGGATCGTTATAGACCTTTATGCCTTCTTTTACAGATTCCACTACGATACAGTCGTTCTTGTCTGCTATTATCCAATGGAGCTGACCTGACGGCATTTGCGGGCTGAACTGAGTTTTGGTTATGTTTATCTTTTCTATAAGCGACCTTGCTTCTGTTACACTTGCACACTGACAGAGTATCCACGGGATAAACTCGAATTGTGCAACATTGTCTTTGCCGTCTATATCATCACGGTAAAAGGCATTGCCAACAAAGTTAAGGCCTGCCATGGCAAGACCTTTTTCGTTGGCGGCGTCATAGAAAAGAGGATAATCCTGAGCAATATGAGCTGTGCCTATTACCGCATAATGGGTATCTATCCTGCCCATATTAACAAAGTTAAGGGGAAAGTTTCTTGGCATTATGACTATTTTCTCGCCGTAGGAGCTTTCATAGTCAAGAGTTCTTCCAAAATAAAAATCGTTCGTTTTATAAGTTGCCGCAGTACACATTTTGTTACCTCCGTTATCAATTATATTATTTTTGTAGGGGCGAACACTGTTCGTCCGCCTACAGACAAAGCTATCAGCAGGACATATCTCATATTTAATATAACACTTTTTAATAATAAAATCAATGGCGTTGACTTATGTTAAAAAAATTGTTATAATAATGGTAACATCGCATAATGATAGTGTTTTGTTGTCCTAAGATGATAAATGAAAGGAGCGAAACGGAGTTGACGTGGAACAATGTAAAGAAAATAGCAGGCAGAGTGGTGGCGGTGATAGTTCCTGTGGCGATGCAGTTTTTGTGGTATCTTCTCATACTTAAATGGCTCAGCAAGGCGGCAGGGCTTCTCAGCATCGTGCTTACTGTGCTGTCATTTCTGTTTGTGCTTTATATCAACACAAAGCGTGAGGAGAGCAGCTACAAGACTCTTTGGCTTATTGTGATACTTACTTTTCCTGTGCTTGGTGCAGTTATGTATATAATTTTCGGCAATAACAATACTGCGAAAAAGCTTGAAAAGAATATCACAAAGGCAAGGCTTCACATGGACTATGAGCTTCCTGACGGGGAAAAGTGCATAGGGGAGCTTGAACGTGAGGACAAAAGGCTTGCTCAATCGGTGAAAAGGATAAGCGACGCAACGGGATTTCCTATGGTGAAGCTTGACAGCGCAGAGTATTTTTCCGTGGGCGAGGAAATGTTCGCTGATATGTGCAAGGAGCTTGAAAAGGCTGAGAAATATATTTTTGCAGAGTATTTTATTTTGCAAAACGGCAAGTTTCTTAACACTGTGGTGGATATCATGGCGAGAAAGGCGGCTCAGGGCGTTGACGTCAGGATAATGTATGACGACCTTGGAAGTATCGCAACATATTCTCTTGCAGACGCTTTGAAGCTTGGGGAGAAAGGTATAAAATGTGTGCCTTTCAATCCGTTCCTTTTTATAAAATCACAGCTCAACAACCGTGACCACAGAAAAATAATGGTGGTGGACGGCAGAGCAGCATACAGCGGCGGAATAAATCTTTCGGACGAGTATATAAACATAGGCTCGAAATATGGTCACTGGAAAGATATCGGCTTCAAGATAACAGGCGAGGGCGTAAAAAGCTACACCTATATGTTTATGGAGTTCTGGAACGCTTTTTCAAATGACATGATACCTCATGACCTTGTGGGGGAGAGCTTTGAAAAAGAGGGCAAGGGCGGTGACGGCTATGTTTTGCCTTATTATGATTCCCCTATGGTGGACGAAAATGTGAGCAACACGTTTTTTTCTGAGATGCTCTATGCCGCAAGCGATTATGTGTGGTTCTACACACCGTATCTTATGCTTGGTGACAGCCTTTTTGACGCTTTCATAAGGGCGGCTAAACGTGGGGTTGACGTGCGCATCATAATGCCTGGTATCGCTGACAAAAAGGTGGTTTTCAGGCTTTCGAGAAGCTATTATCGTCAGCTTATCGAGGCAGGAGTGAAGATATATGAATACACGCCGGGATTTGTTCATGCAAAGGGCTGTATATGCGATGACAAGCTTGCGGTGCTTGGTTCGGTAAATCTTGACTATAGAAGTCTGTTTTTGCATTTTGAGTGCAGTTCTATATTCTATGATTCATCTATAATAAAGACTTTCAAGGCTGATATCCTTGAAACCCAGAGCAAGTGCAAACAGCGCACGCTTGAGGACACAAAGCGTGGTTTCTTTGGACGGCTCATTGACGGCGTGCTAAGGATATTTGCACCATTGCTTTAACAATATTTTTATAATAAGATAAGAATTATGCATTGATGATCATTATGAAATGTGGTACAATATTAAACAGACAAGATCTTACGGAGGTGAATAAAGTGGCAAACAGCGACAGTTGCGGGTCTAACGGGCGATTATGTATATATGTGAACACAGCCGGCGGGCTTCGCTTTGCGTTGCCGTTTTATTCGTTGTGATCTGATATATCTGCCCGTGTGTGACCTGTCATGCACGGGCATTTTTGTGCCTGTTTGTCCCTCACGTCATAAAAAAATGAAACGGAGGACAAGCAAATGAAGAAAAATGAACTGAACAAAAATGTAATTTCAAACGAGGACGCAGTAAAAAACATTCACTGCGACGAGATAACCGCTGTCATCAACAGCAATGATTCACCGAAAGCCATGATGAACAGGCTTGACGATTATCATGGCAGTGATATTGCAGAGGTAATAAGTACGTTTTCTGTTCTTAACAGAAAGAAATTCTACCGTGTGTGCAGTCTTGAAATGCTGGCAGAGATATTTGAATATCTTGACGAAAAGCAGGCAGGGGAGTATCTGAGAGAAATGGATATCCACAAGGCTTCGGAGCTTATATCGGAGCTTGACACTGATACTGCGGTGAACATTCTGTCTGAAACGGACAAGGACAGGAGAAGCCTTATTATAGACGCTGTTGCACCTGATGTGCGCAGTGAACTAAAGCTTATCGCTTCTTTTGATGATGATGAGATAGGAAGCAGAATGACTACAAACTGCATTATCATTGATGAGGACATGACTGTAAAGCAGGCAATGAATGCTCTTGTTAGTCAGGCGAGAAAAAATGACAACATCTCAACGCTGTTTGTGGTGGACGAAAATAAGGTTTTCAGCGGAGCTATAGATCTGAAGGATCTTATCACGGCTGACAGCGAGGTGGAGCTTGAGAGCATAACGGCAACTTCTTTCCCGTATGTTTACGCCAATGAGCAGACTGCCGATTGTATCGAAAAGCTGAAGGATTATTCAGAGTATATCATACCTGTGCTTGACGATTCAAACAGGCTGCTGGGAGTTATCACGGCGCAAAACATCATCGAGGCATCAGATGATGAAATGGGCGAGGATTATGCAAAGCTTGGCGGTCTTTCCGCAGAGGAGGATCTTAACGAGCCTGTATTGCAGAGTGTGAAAAAGAGATTGCCTTGGCTGCTTGTGCTGTTGGGACTTGGCATGGTGGTGTCCACAGTGGTGGGAGCGTTTGAGAAAGTTGTTGCACAACTCACTCTTATTGTGGCGTTCCAATCGCTGATACTTGACATGGCGGGAAATGTTGGTACACAATCCCTTGCAGTGACTATCCGTGTGCTTACAGACGGAAGCCTTACCGCAAAGCAGAAGCTTCACCTTGTATCAAAAGAAATGCGAGTCGGACTTTTGAACGGCACTCTTATAGGAGTGCTGTCGTTCATAGCGGTGGGGCTGTATATTTTCTTCTTCAAGGGCAAGGGGCTGGTATACTCCTTTGCAATGTCGGGTTGTATAGGCATTTCACTTATACTCGCTATAATAGTATCCAGTGCAGTGGGAACGCTCACGCCGCTTTTCTTCAAGAAAATAAAGATAGACCCTGCCGTTGCGTCAGGCCCTATGATAACCACGCTGAACGATCTGGTGGCAGTTGTGGCTTACTATGGAACTAGCTGGATATTCCTGCTGAATGTTTTGAAGCTGGGGTAGAAAAAAATAGAATAAGATAAAAAAGCCGATCGCATCCATTTGGGTGCGGTTGGCTTTTTCAGGTTTGGCTATTAGATTCAAGGTAATGCCTATCTTATTGAATAATTTTGCATTTGGAGTTTTCTTCAATTTCTGAAAAGACCTTTTTTTGATCGATTATTGAATCATAGTATGACTTCCTTATTTCTTTGACCAAAACTAATTTGTTATTCTCAATTTTTTTGAATTGATAAATGCCATAGATCTTATGGTTGAAAAAGTAAATGAAAGATACCAGTTTTTCATCTGACAAAAGTTCACCATTTTGTGATTTTACGAAAGACATGATCATATTATAACCACGCAATTTGCTCTTTTTGTTTAAGATACGAGTAATGTTTTTTACATTGTTTAGATGTGCTGAAACAACTGTTGTTATAAAGAAACATACATTTACAAAAAGGGCAAAAGCATTGCCGAATTTCTGATTATACTCAACGGTTGTAGCGGCGACAAATTCTAGAATAACAAGTATTTTTACTAAAGATGATGATAAGAAAACTTTATCGTCATCAAGCAAGAGTGAACCATACGTTACAAAGAAAATAGCGGATATTAATATGTTTGCTAATACCAAACAGCCTAAAGGGTTGTTATTTATATTCAATACTAATCCTATAGCAATCGTAATTACAATCACTGTAAATAATGTATAAAGTGTAGGAACAACAATATTCTCATATATTCTTAAATTTCGTATCTTTCCAAGTATAATTTTGTATGCAAATTCAGATTCATTAAATGGAGTTGGATTTTTGTCATTTAATTCAAATATTCTACCAGTTATGTATTTCTTTATTTCAACCTCATTTTTATCATTAATTAACTGATCTAACTGATAGTATTCGTCAGTCGTTTTAGTGTATTTTAATAAATCATAAAATTCATTAAAATCAGTATCATCTTTGTTGATCTGCTTTAAAGCCGATTCAAATGTAGCTCTTGCTTCACGAAATTGTTGGTCTTTTTGGTCACGATACTTGTTTGCACTTTTGTGATACATATTAAATATCCAGCTTAGTATAGCTATGACCGCTGCTATGATTATAGTGTTTACTCCGTCTTTCTGTATACGTTCAACGATTACTTCTGAATTTATGTTTACCATAAAAACCTCCTATTTATTTTAGTCTTACACTATAAATAATAGCGAAAGTAGTCGTTTCGTGCATCATATTGTTGATTTATATTTGAATTTTTGTAGCTTTAACTAAATTGAATGGCTCAATCATGTTAGTTTTATACAAGTATAAATTGCAAAATGTATTATAATTTCGGGTTATAAGTTTATTTGTTGGTATCTTGAAAAGTATGTCAATATGTGTTATACTTAGTAACATAAGTAACTCAGGGGGAATCAAATGTTAGCTGTATGTATGACCTTGATAGACAACGATAAGGATCAGACGTCTTTTGAAGATTTTTATTACAGAAATCGTCAGATAGCCTATGCTTTTGCATACAAGATCTTGAATAATTCTGCGCTGGCAGAAGAGGCTTGTGCAAATGCTTTTTTCAGCATCGCAAAATGTTTTAAAAAAATTCACAATTATTCTTTGCACGATATGGACGCATATCTTATTAGAACTATTAGAAACGCCTGTTATGCGATCTACAATAAGGAAAATCAAAATCCAACATCGTCTATATTTGATCTTAAGGTGGAAGATGAGCCGAGTGAGGATTTTTATGATGATATTGACTTAGATCTGCTTATAGATGCGGTAAGAAAGCTGGATGATAAACTAAAGTCTGTGATAGCATATAAGGTCTATTATGATCTGACTGCTGATGAGATCGCACAGATCATGGGCATTTCTAAGAGAACGGTATTTAATTATCTGAACAAAGCCAAAAGACAAATTTTAGATTTGATCGGTGGTGATCGTTTTGAATGATAAGTTCAGACAAGCAATAAAATTAGGCATAATTGATGAAGACTATAAGGATTATTTGGCTGTCGAGGAGATATCGCACGATTTTTCGGAGAGATACGAACAAAGAATGGGCGAGCTGGTAAAAACTAACAGAAAAAGCGGTCGCAGACATATAAAGATCACTCTAAGATTTGCTGCGGCGATAATAGCTGCGGTGCTTGCGGTCGGCTCTGTGACAGTCGCCGCCGTACCGCCGCTGCGTGAATGGTTTGTTGGAATATTTGTGACACAAGGGGCATCTCATTCTAGTATAAGATTTGCAGATGGTGATATTGAAGATAATAGTTTGTCTGTTGCCAACAATGTTATGACTCCTGACTTCATTCCTAGCGGTTATGTATTGTCAGAAGATTTTATAGACGATTTTACACACATTGTGACTTATACAAACGGCACGGAGCAAATTCAATTCACTCAAAATGATATATCGGCTGGAATGAATATAGATATTGATGATTTAGGTGCAAGGCAAATAAAAATAGGTAAATATGACGGATATATTTCAATAACTGAAAATGATATTATTCTTGTTTGGACAGATAAATCTTTTTCATACTCAATCGTTGGAAATGCGAGCGAAAGTGACATAATTCGTACGGCAAATTCAGTTAAGTCTACAAATTAAAAATTCGTGATTTATTGCGAAACGAGAAAGGAAATAAGTATGATTATTAAGAAAACTGTTACGGGAATTGTTGCATTGGCTATTGTAAGCACTATGGCTGTTACTACTGCATTAGCAACTACGTCAGCAACCAAAGAGGTATATGGTCAGTCATATGCTTATTATATCCATCGTGTAGAAGTTAGAACAGATAAGGATAATCAGATTGCTATAGACAATGTATGTTATCGTATAAATCAAAATAAGTAATATTAAGAGGTCTAAATGAAATACGTTTTTATTAACCTGAAAAATTTTGCCGTAAAGAATGTACTTATCTTTATTCTATTTATTGTTTGCGCCGTTACTGATGTGCTTATAATATTGTTTTCACATGGTGCATTTCAGAATTTTAAAGCAAGCAAGGATTTTGAAAAGCAAAAGAAGTATGTATTTAACTATACTTTTTCATTTGGCGATATAATAGATACTCAGGAAGACAGTGATGGCAGGATCTTGTCTTATTTTGGAACAGATTCTATAACTCCTGTTCAGCTTCGGGAGGTGCTTGACAAGCTTGATGATAATTCTAAAGCGTCAATGCCGGGTATGTATTTTAGTTTAATTTTTGATCAAGACGAGCTTAAAATTGATGAGTGTTTTGACGGCGGTCAACCGTATCTTATGTCTGCGGTGCGCATTCAATATGATAAGGAGTTGAATGATTATAGTTTATACGAATCGTATGTCGACAACATGAGTATACGCAAAGGCAGATATTTTACTAAGGAAGAATATGCTTCAGACGAAAATCTGGTCGTGCTGCCAAGCGGCGCAAAAGACGATATGATTGGCAAGAATGTTGAACTGCTTGGCAAAAGCTATAAGGTCATAGGCATATTCGGTAATACTGTACAAGAGGAATTTCAGGTACCATTTAAAACGTTGGGTGATAACTGCACTATTTCAAGCATAAGTTTTCTTGATGACAATGCTCTCGATACAGAAAGCTTTTTTAAGCTGAAAAAAGCTTTCAGCGAAGTTCTAACGTGTAATGTTAATTTTCCTCCGATAGACACGATCGATATGGCTGAAATAAAATTCTACAATTCCGTTATATTTATGTCCGTAGCCGTTGCGATAGCTTCTGCAATAAACCTTGCAATGCTTTTCAGATACATAATAAGATCCCGTGCTAAACAGACTGCTATATTCATGCTGTGCGGCTGTACTTCAAATAAAATAAGACGGATGTATATAGCCGAGATAGGTATGATATCAGTGACGATATATGTGATATTTGCATTGGTATTCAATTATGCGCTGCTTCCTAAGCTTACTTTGTTTTTTGAGTATATCAAGGTCGCATATAATTTCAGGGTATATATGACCATATTTGGAATATATATTATTTCTATTTATTTGTTCCTTAACATTGTGATATTGTTTACCAATAAAAGATCCCCTGTGAAAATGATGAAAGAGAGGGGAAAATAATATGATAAAATATGGTTTAAAAGAATTTGCAAGAAATATCTACAGCAATATTTTTATCGCTGTTCAGCTCGCCATTGCATTTATTATAATGACGGCGGCTGTTTCTTCTGTTCTTTCAAGAATAGAGTTGTATACTCCTGTAAAGAAATACTTTCCTGATGGCAAGGGACTATATATATGTAATATATATGATACTGCTCCTCTTGACAGTGAGCTTAAAAATATTGATGATGTGGAGTCGGTGACAAGCGGATATGATACAAGCTTGTATTATTCTCCGTCATCAAAAGATCTATCTAATGGACTTGGTGACGATAGAATGAGCGTTAATGCTTTATCTGAAGATATGATAAAGTCATTTACGCCGCAGATGAGTTCGGGAAAATGGCTGTCTAATGCGTCGGCTAACGGAGATTTGATACCTGCTGTTGTGACTGAAAACAGCAACTACAAAACGGGTGACATAGTTACCATTATGCACAAAGAGAAAGTAGGGGAGATGTCCCCTGATGATGAGGATTTTGACTATGCTGATCCTTATAAGTATGAGTATGTTAAGAACAAGGTGGAAATTGTCGGTGTCATAGCTGACGGCTCACAGTTGCTGGGGTTTTCATCTGCATATTTAGGCACTGAGGATAGTATAAAAGAAAAACCTGATTTCAGAGATCTTTATGCTAATGTCAATAAGCATGGCAACATGATGCTGATAGTTCCGACAGACTGTCTTAAAGATATAAACTGTAAAATATATCCTTGCGGCAATCAAATAGTAACGTTAAAGGATAATGTAAGCAATGAGCGTTTTAAGGAGCTTGAATTATATCTGAGGGATTATGGCAGGGTTTTTGACTTTGAGGATTTCAGAGAAAATTCGCTTGTCTATATTAATGGTCAGCTTATCAAGCTTGTTCCAATGCTTATATGTGTGATAGTTCTTGTTATTGTAAGCTCAGTTTCGGCTTCGGCAGTGAACATAAAAAAGAGACTTGGAGATTATGGTATCTATTATCTCTGCGGAGCAAAGTGGAACGCATATATCAAGATAGATCTTGTGTGTGATCTTATGACCGCAGTTATGGCAGCCGCCATTGCAGTGTGTATTTCAAATGTTCTTACTATGAGCAAATTTATGGGAAATACAGTTATAAGTTTTGGTTGGCTGCACTTGATTGGCTGTGTATGTATCGTTATCTTGAACATTCTGATCTCACTTTTGATACCGGGCGTTATAATGAGACGAAATACACCAAATGAGATCTTGATGATAAATGAATAAGAGAGGTATTATAATGATAAAGCTTGATAAAATAATAAAGATATATAATCCAAAGAAAGCCAATGAATATGAGGCTTTGCATGGGGTATCATGCGAGATATCAGACGGTGAAATGGTAGCGATAATTGGAAAATCAGGCGCAGGAAAATCCACACTTTTGCATATCCTTGCCTGCATAGACAGCTATCAGAGCGGTGAGTACACAATTGACGGCACTTTGGTAAAAAATTTATCGGAGGGGCAGTATGCACAGATAAGGAATGAAAAGATAGGCATTGTAATGCAGGACTTTGCACTTGTTGAGGATTTTTCTGCCCTTGAAAACGTATTGATTCCATTGGATTTTGCAAAGAAAAAGATAAAGAATAAAAAAGAAAAAGCTCTTGAAGCATTAAAAGCTGTTGGTATGGGGGAGCTTTCTAAGAAGCCTTGCAACAAGCTTTCGGGAGGACAGAAGCAGCGTGTTGCTATAGCCAGAGCAATTGTCAACGAGCCTGCCATGATACTTGCGGACGAGCCTACAGGAGCGCTGGACACAAAGACCTCGGCCGAGATAATGGAGCTTTTCAAACGCCTTAACAAAGAGGGAAAAACAGTCGTTATCGTTACTCACGATCCAAAAGTCGCAGAACAATGCAGTCGTGTTATCGAAGTGTCTGACGGTAAGATCATATAGAAAAAATCCAATTCCCGCACATCAAATGCAAAAATCACATTTTGATATCGGCTGTTTAGCGTGATATGCAGTGGGTGTGACATATCCTAATAATATAATTCGAGCTTTTTTATCCTTCTTTTCTTTATATCTGTTTAATAAGAGTAAAATTGTCAGAATAAAAAAATTGACCGCGCCCGTGAAAGGTGCGGTCATTGATTTTTTTGTATGGCGAAGCGTTAGTTTCGGTTTGGTCTGTATGTTTTTGCCATGCGTGAGAAGTATGAAAGGAGCTTGCTGTCAATGAACTTGCTTACTGCTGTGATGGCAGGTCGTGCACCTGATTTGATGTTGTAGGTGTCGGCTGTTATCTTATCTACTGCCTTTGCAAGCTCGTCTGCACTGAACAGGGAGTCCATATTCAGCTCAGGGTGAAGCCTTTTGATGACTTTTATTTCGCTCGCAAGCCGTTTTTCAACTATCTTTCTGTACACCGATCTTGATATCTCGCTGAAAGTGTATTTCTGTGAGAAGCGGTTGATAAGCTCGACGTCAAAATAGTCGGAAAGGTCGCTTATGAGCTGTGTTTCCTACTTGCTGAATTGTAGCACATAAGCACATGGCGTGTCAACAACAAGGGCAAGCACACTTTTTAAGCCCATTACAAGACACTTATTTGACTTTATAAGCCAAAAACGCTTAGCCCTCAAGTCTGCATTAATAATTCTTACGATACTTACGCAACAAATTCGGGTTTGTAGATGGGCTTATGCGAGTTAGACTTGAAGATGTATGCGAAAAAAGGTATCTCTAATTTGAAACTATCTGAGGCTGTTGATAAGAATGGTGCATACGATGTATATGGTGCATCAGGTTTAATTGGAAAGATTGATTTTTTTCACCAAGGTGAACCATATGTTGCAATTGTAAAAGATGGTGTTGGAATAGGTAGAACAATGTCGCTGAAAAAACTTCTCTGTAATTGGAACTTCTAAATTTGCGAATACGCTCCTTTTTTGATGTTTTTTTGTGTATTCATACAAAATATTGGCGTTTGGCGCAAAATGTCAGGATAACCCATTGACGTGTCGTGCATAAATTGGTAAAATGATATTAGAGTGTTTATATACAGCCATTTTTTTCGTTGTGCTCTGCGAGATGTACCAATTGTTGTGCATTTCGCGTGATATAATTATCTCATAAAATAAACAAGGTGCTTTTATCATGAGTACATAACATGGTTTGATAAAATATGACAAGCGTCAGCAGCGATATTGCAAAACGCATAACTACAGCGAGTCGCTGTGGAAGTTTCAGGGAATAGTAGCTTTATCAAAAGCTTTTTCACCGAATCGGATTTAATTCCATTAAATAAAATTCGGCTCCAAAGCATTTGAATCTTGTGCTGACGCTTGTTATTATTTTTTTGAGGTGACAAAATGAATGATATTGATAATGATATCATAAGGATCTCAGAGGAGCTTGATGTTCCGTTAAAAAAGCTTTATATGCTTAGCAACAATCGAATACGCTATCATAAACGAAATCAGAGAAAGTGTTATTCAAATTACCGCAAGGTGATAATACATCGTGGCAGAGGGCATAAAAACAGGGTGTTAAAAGTGCCGAACGAATATCTCAAGCTCGTTCAAAGAAGGATACTTGAAAGGTATCTTTACACGCTGTCCGTATCTGAGTATGCCACTGCATATTGCAAAAACTCTTCGCTTTTGAAAAATGCAGAGCCGCATATTGGTCAACAGAGAGTGCTTAAACTCGATGTTTCAGGCTTTTTTGATAACATTGATTTTGGCAAGGTCTATGGGGTCATGTGCGAGCTTGGATTTTCTAAGCCTGCTACAACGTTGCTGACAAATATATGCACTTATAACAGCATACTGCCACAGGGTGCGCCAACATCTCCGCAGATATCGAATTTGGTGATGAAAAGATTTGATGAGAGGATAGGCAGGTGGTGTGGAGAGCGTGGCATAAATTACACAAGATACTGTGACGATATGACATTTTCAGGTGGAAAAGCTGAGCTTAACGCCAAAGAGATAACGCAACTTGTGAGCAGGGCGTTGCGGAAAATGGGGTTTAAGCTAAACATGGAAAAAACGACGCTTATCGGCTCATCGCAACGTCAGCAGGTGACGGGAATAGTAGTCAACGAAAAGGCGCAGATCTCGTCGAAGCAGCGTCGGGAGATACGTCAGGAAATATATTACTGTGAGAAATACGGAGTTTCCCAAAGCCTGTTTTTCAAAGGTGCTGACATTACGCCTGAGAAGTACATAAATTCGCTGCTTGGCAGGATATCCTTTGCATTGCAGATAGACCCTGCGGACGTGAAAATGCATGAGTATTTCAAGGTGGCGAAAAAACTCAAGAGTGAGGTGTGCGGGGGAAAGTAGGGCAGAACATGGAAGGTATGAAACTTAAGATAACAAAAGCTCGGAAACAGCACAACGTGCTATCTCCGAGCTTTAAACTTTGTGTTGCGACTATGAAATAGATGTGCACCAGCGGCACACAAAATAGATGGAATATTTTTCTGATCTTGTGTTTGGCTTGCCACCCTAAAAATATACCATAGTATTCAAATTCAACATTTTCATTCTTATTTGCCATATAAACACAAAATCAAAACTAGATCATCTCGATTTATGATAGTACTCTTCTGAATATGTATCCAATAAATTAGAAGGGTTTAACTTGTGTAAATCTAAAAAACGTTGTAAAGTATCATCAGTAATGTCTGACAAATCATATGATTTTAGTTCCGCAATAAAGCTTTTTATATTATCCTTTAAAAATTTTAACGTCCCACGGCGTATTATTCGCACATCATGTGTGAAATTTGCATTAGAAGATAAATCTTTTGTCGGTATAATCAAAAAACGATTTACTTTTGTATCCTTACCATATTGTTCCTCAAACCATGCACAATGATTATTCATCTGTCCTGCTTCACTTTTGCTAATCTCTACACGAGTTTCCGCAACTTCGTTTTTACACTCAAAAAAACTATATTCATTATTTGCTATACACCAAAGATTATCAGGTCCCTTTCTAAATTCTTTATCAGGTCGTTGACTTATGTATCCCATTAATTCGCCTATAATTTTTAGGGCTGATTCAAATTTTTCTGATTCCATACCGAAAGACAAATAATCCAACAACTCATCAATTTCAAGAACAAGTTCATTATAGTCGTTATATTTTTTCAAAAAAGATCGTATACGTTTTAATCTATTTTCATTTATGTACGATACCTTCGAATATTCTATTCCTATTTTGGGTTTTAATAATTGTGGATTACTTATAAATGCCGATTTTTGTAATTGAATGGATTTGTCCTTGGCAATTGGATAAATGTATCTAGCAAGTTGCTGTAGATACCATCCCTTATCTAAATCATTACCTGAAAAGTTGTTAATAAATTTCTGCATTTCATCTGAAGCTTTTTGATACTCTCCATTACAATAAAGTATTTCCATGCGTGATTCTTCTAAAAGTTTATCATATATAGTTGCATTACTAGTTGTACTTTCGATAGAATCCATTTCATTAGTATAGTATTCTTTCCAACCTTCATCGCGTTTTAGCATCTGCTGGATTAATGACATAACTGGTTTGATTGGAGAATCCCCAGGCTCTTGATCTTCTTGGGATATTTTAGCGATTTCTAATCCGATATCTATTTGTTTTTGAGTTTGAGCAGAAAAATATTTATTTGTAGTAACACTACGCATGAATTTTACTATATCAGATCCTACTACTAAAATAGCACAATAATCTTTCTCGCCACGAACACCTCTTCCAATCCCCTGCTCAATCTTTTGGGCAATTTTTTTATAAATTATCTCACTGTCAGGTCTACACTTTTCTTCATATTTATCTGAAAGGCTGTTAAAAAAAGGTAAGGAATCAATAATCAAAACACGACAACTCTCATCAGGTAAATCAATACCATCATAACGATTGTTTATAACAACTAAACGATCAAATACTCCTCTTTTTAATTTTCCAATTTCATCAAAAATATTTCTTCTATCTGTACAAATTGCTCCCAAGCTTCTGTAATGATCCTGCCTTTTTGTGTTGGGGACTAATGCTACCATCCCAAAACTATTGTTTTTCCGTTTGGAGAATTTAGTAACCACTAAATCTCGATCACATTCATCATTAATAAGTGATGGAAGTATAATCATTTTCTCGCCAGACCATTTTTGGCTTGAGTTTACTAAAGGATACTTAACTGCATCAGCACTAAACAAAAGACCTTTAATAAAAAAAGCATCATCTTGTGTAGTTGCAGACATAAGTATTCTATGTTTAGATTTAGAGAAAGAGCCGAATGTATTCACATTTGGATTATATGGAGAAATTTCAATTGTATTACCAGATATATAACAGCAATATTCTTTTATTTTATCCCTCATAAGCGGCCATACATATTGGATAGAATTATCACTAGAATAATCTGATAATATTTTTAACATTTCCGTCCGCTTATCAATCCAACTCCAATATGGAACAGGCATAAATGTTTCATAATCGCCCGACTGTATATCCAAAAAACTTCCTTCGCCTTGTTCCGTCAAATCATCATTAAATAGAGAAATGATTTTTTGATATAAATCTTTGTTATCATTTTTTGATATAGTAATTGTAAAAGCTTCTTTTATTACATCTACACATGCATGAGAATCATCTAAAACAATCGCCCCAACATGCACATAATTATTATCTATACCAAATATAGATTTACCATTGAATATTTTATGCACATGCGATATCAGTATTTTTTCGCCAGACATAAATTCATCAGGAATTTGTCTATCATCTCCTATGCAACAATACGGAATTCCAAACTTTTCAGCTTCAGCACATACTTGTGATACCAAATAAATATTAGGACAAACATATAAACATGGACCTTCCTTTGAGTTAATCATGGATTGCAATATTAGCAATCCAATCAAAGTTTTTCCCTCTCCAGTATGCAGCTTTATTATCAAATCTTTATCATCATGATGGTTTTGAAACCACTCATTAAGAATGTATTCTTGTGCTTGTCTCAATGGACCAGCTACACTTTTTCTATCTAATGTCTTATATAATTCTAGTGGGTCCGTTTTTTTATTGTCTTTCCCTGAAGATATTCTTTTTTTAAAATCAATCATATTTATTTCTCCTAACATTAATCATACTACTTTTGTAAGTATAATCATTTTTGTGCCTATGCTTAAATCTTTTAGATTAATTATTGATCAATTTGATGCATATCAGTTTCCTTTTTATTTTTTCAAATACGACGACCAATTTATGCAAATCAGTTTAATAGTTACATTAATACTTAATTGGCAATTTCGTTTGAAGCTAAGTCGCTTTTTTTGAATACAAATATACATTTTATTAATTGAGGACAAGAAACAATTCAGCAGTTTTACACACAACATTTTATAATTAGCAATTACATAAAAACTCTAATACTGTCAAATTCAAACGTGAAACAATCAAATACTTAATCAATACAATAATCATAAATTTATTTAGGAGAAAATCCCGTCATAGAATCAAGTAAATCATTCATATTTAGTGGAATTTGTGCATCTACAACACCCTGTCGTAGATTTTCTATGTTATATAATGTAGCTACATCTCGTAAATAAGAACGATATTGATAAAACAGTCCACCCGCATCAATGATGCTTTTTTTCATATTTCCCGTTTTAGATTTGTCATAATAAAAAACACTCCCATAACAAATTTTAGATGAACATAATTTTGTATATCAATACTTAATGATTTCATGTAGAAATTTAATTAGCACTCGCAAATGATGTATTAATTATTTAAAATTATTATACCACAAAATATTCCAGATTTCAAGTGCTTTTTATATATTTTCCACTGCTTTTTTGCTGTTTAATTTGTAAATTCGACAATTAACTACAAAAAGCGTACTTTCTCTTTCAAATTTTCAACATACTCAAAAGCTTGGAAGAGAAAACAAAGCGATAATTTCCATACCGCCTTGTTTCCTTTTATCTAATCACGATATATCTTACTTAACAACCTTGAGATAC
>ERZ791826.201-NODE-201-length-69850-cov-5.702128_pt1 | contig 69850 bp, 8 predicted proteins | sample MGYA00510297_ERZ791826 | MGnify/ENA primary metagenome ERZ791826 (study PRJEB30046, sample SAMN00792004) | human gut metagenome | study: EMG produced TPA metagenomics assembly of the A metagenome-wide association study of gut microbiota in type 2... | reverse complement strand
GGTTGGGGAAACAGCTTGTACGGAGCATTGGGAGTAAAATCATCAATAGTTTCAACACCGGTGAGAGTAGCAACGGGTATTTCGACAGCAGTACAAGTAGCCGGAGGAGGTAAAAGCGGAAGCGATGATTGGCATGTAAATAGTATAGGTAATACCGGATATACATATATCCTAAAAGAAGATGGAACAGTTTCAAGCTTGGGATTTGGCGGATATGGTGTGCTTGGTAATGGTAAAACAACTACAACAAATGAAGTTCAGGACGTACAAAACTTGAAGGATGTTGTACAAATTGTCGGTGCACAAAATGGTCACTTCGGTGCAGCCGTGCGTACAGACGGAACCGTGTGGGCGTGGGGTCTGAATACAGATGGACAACTTGGTAACTCAAAGAATGAAAATTCATCAATTCCGGTAAGTGTCGGATACCCTCCGACAACAAACTTTGATGTTCAATATGCAGAAGTACAGAAGAGTGAAACAGGTACTACTGTACGCAAATATGAAAATTCTTCAATGCCGAGAAGCTTGTCGGGCGGTGAAGCAATCGCTGAAGATGAACAGCTTGTTATAGACACATCAAAGCTAATCGGTGAACAAATCTTCGGATTTAACCTTATCACTGACAAGAGTTCTTCATATTCAAATGCTAAGGATATTGAAATTTCTTCATTTGACGAGACTTTGTTTACAATCAAGAACGGCAATACAATTGTTCCAAACAAAAACGGTAAGTACGGAACAGGTGTTGTAATAATTCGTGATACAGATCCTACGAGAAATTTTGTAGGTATTGTTCGTGTACAAATTAAACCACAGGGTGCAGTAGCAACTCCTATGGTTTCAGCTAAGCAATCGTCAACAGTAGCTCTAAAGGCAGACGGAACAGTTTGGACATGGGGTTACAATGTTTCGGGACAGCTTGGTAACAACAGTACAGCGGATTCACTTATTCCTGTACAAGTATTGGGTGGTGCTACAGGTAACCAATACCTTACAAATGTAGTACAAGTCGCAGCAGGCGGTACATTTGACGGTGGTAACCGTTACTATGCTCTTGCACTTAGTGAAAACGGAACAGTTTGGGCATGGGGTGATAACAGCTACGGTCAATTAGGTATCGGTGTAAAAGGTAACCCAACTGATTCAAGTAAAACAAGTTGTTTGACACCTATGCAGGTTGTTACAGGTGAGCAGGATAGCTCAAGCACTTATTTGGAGGATATTATCCAAATTTCAGCAGGTCCTACATTCGCAATGGCTCTTGACAAAAAAGGTAATGTCTACACTTGGGGTCTAAATAATGTAGGTCAGTTAGGTAATAACACAAATACCAATTCAAATGCTCCTGTAAGAGTAAGCGGCGGATTGGCATATACAGTATATTTGGGCGATGTAATACAAATCGCGGCAGGCGGTGACTGGGTAAACGGCACTAACGATTTCGCTGTAGTTCTAAGAAAAGACGGCAGTGTTATGACTTGGGGTCAGAATTCTAACGGTCAGCTTGGTAATAAGTCATACACATCATCTTTGACACCGGTTCGACCTGTAGGCATCGACGGTGATACAGACAAAGGCTTACAAAATGTGGTACAAATTACAGCCGGCGGTGTATCGGCAGGTGTTGTAACAACTGACAGAAAAGCATATACATGGGGTTATAATGCCCAAAGACAGCTTGGTGTAGATACGAGCGCAAGCACTGTAAATGTACCGACAGTTGTAAAGACAGACGCATCAACAGAGCTTAGTGACGTAGTTGAAATTGCCGCAGGTATGCAGCAAATGTCAGCTCGCGTTATTGAAGATGCATCTGCCGATCCATTCACAAAGGTATATGCATGGGGTAATAATTCATACGGACAATTAGGTCTTAACAAGTCAGATGCTACATATGTATATGCAACACGTGTAGTTGGAGGCGAAACAAAGAAAGATTACCTTGAGGATACAGTAAGTCTATATGCAGGCGGATACCATATGGGTTCTGTTCAATCAGACTATTCTGTATGGGATTGGGGTTATAACATAAACGGTCAACTTGGTGACGGTACGACTGATAGAAGAAAAGCGCCTGTTAAGGTAGTATCTGATATGGGTCAGCCACAACTTACAATCTCGACAGCAACATGGACAAACAATGGAGTTGACAATGATGTTGTAATATATTACGACACATTAAAGATGCAGAATACAAGTAAAATTGTAACTTCAATTCAAGAGGGAGATATTCTTTCGATTGATTTAAGCGGTATCAGCGGTGTATCATCATTTAACTTGTTGAGAGCGTCTGCATATACTCCTGATGATTTGACTTTTAAATCGGTTGATACAGAAGTTGCAACAGTCGATGCAAAGACAGGCGTTGTGACAGCTAAAAAGACTGGTATAACATATATTGTTGTAACGGATAAAAACGGAGCAGAAGGTTTCTTCAAACTAAACGTTGAACCGCAAGGTACAAATTATATTGCATACCCTCAAGTTCAGCCTGGTTTCTATCATACAGTAGCTCTAAAAGCAGACGGAACAGTTTGGGCATGGGGTTACAATGCACACGGTGAATTAGGTATAGGTACTGCAGGCGGTGACCATGATCATCCTGAACAGGTACTTAGAAAGGAAAATCAGTCTGATCCTGATTCAAATAATGTACCTCTTACAAATATCGTAAAAATCGCAGTCGGTGCATATCACAACCTTGCTTTAACGGCAGACGGTCAAGTTTATGCATGGGGTTGGGGTATTTATGGCTCACTTGGTGACGGTGATACTTCAGATCATAGTTCGACAGTCGCTATGAGAGTTGTCGGTACAGGTTATAGCAATAATAACACAAACACATATCTTGGCGACGGTAATGGCAGTGACTTTATCGTAGACATCGGTGCAGGCGGATACAGTAACTATGCATCATATTCAATGGCACTTGATATAAAGGGCACTCTATATACATGGGGCAGAAACTATAAGTCAGTAATAGATCCTAAGAATACAAGCGATTCATATGTAACAGGTGTACCGGTTAATATCACAAAGAATAACTCAATGCTAAACGGTGCAGTTAGAATTAATTCTGACGCAATCGGACATACCGGCAGTGTTCTTCGCAGTGACGGACAAATTGTATCTTGGGGATATAACGGATATGGTTCAGCAGGTAACGGAACAACATCTGACAGAATTACAACTACCCAAGCTGACTTAAACGGTAAGAAAGCATTGTATGCAAAACACGGTTGGCATAATGCAGTTGCAATTACAACTGACGGTTTGGTTATGATGTGGGGTTATGCAGGCTACGGTACAACAGGTCTTGGTAATTCAACTACTAATACAAAACCGACAGTTGTCGCAGATTACAGCAAACATAATTATGAGCAGGCGATTGAAACAATGTCTGCAGACAGTATTGAAATGCAAGCCGATGACAGTGATGATACTTCATTGAAAAAGGTATCTGTAAATCTTGTGATGAAGAACGGTGAAGCGTCAACGGCACTTGGTGTACTAAGTGATGAAGCTCCGGCAGATGCTGATGCGTTGTATGAAGTTGAATTGCCTCTTGGTGCTGTTTCGGCAACTCCGGTTGTATTTGCGACAAGCAAGAATGCAACAGTACAATTCTATAATGTCGAAATGACTGCCCTTGACGGTACTGTCTTTACAGAGGGCGATGACACAAGCTATGCCGGTGCAAGCTTGAATACATATAATGTCGCAACATCAGGTAATGATAAGTTTGAACAACTTGTAAAAGTTCATGTCGAATCAGCAAGCGGAATAGGCGCTGATTACTTGATTAAACTTATAAATTATCCGTCAACGACAATTACAGCATCTCCGGTATTTGCAGATGCGTCATTGAGTTCGGTTGTTTTAATGACAGACGGAAGACTTTATACATCAGGTCAGGCGGGTATATATGCAACAGGACAAGGACCGAATTCTAAGTTCGGTGTAGTAGGCAATGTACTTGCAGGTGACTCAGGTGAAGAGGGTACATATCTTGAAGATATAATTAATGCGGCAGTAACAGCTGATGAAAGACCGGGTCAATCAATGTATGCAATCAAGTCAAACGGTAGTGTTTGGGCTTGGGGAAATAATTCATACTATAAACTTGGCAACGGTTCAAATAAAGATGAGTCGACTCCTGTAAGAGTTGGTGCATCTTACCTGACAATGAGTCAATATCTATATTCATTAAAGGTAAATGGAGGAAGTGTAACAATTCCGGCACCGTCAGTTGATTCGTTTAATGTATTCAACTCAAATAACGGCGGTAAGACAGATGCTAAGCTTCTATGGCAGACATATGACGGAAACAATAATATTATAACTGTAAATCCTGATACCGGTGAAATTACGCCGGTGGGTGTAGGTACAACATATGTTATAGTATCTATTGCAAACGACCCTCTAACAACAGGTCTTGTTAAGGTAGAAGTACGTCCGTCAGATTTGACGGTCGGAAAAACAAGTGTAGCATATCCGCAGGTAGCTGCAGGTACAGACTTTACTGTTGCTCTAAAGGCAGACGGAACAGTTTGGACATGGGGTCAAAATACATACGGTCAGCTTGGTAACGGTGTATCAAACGGAACAGTTGTATATCCGGAAAAGATAGACTCTTTAAGCGATATTATAAAGATTGCGGCAGCAGGCCAGACAGCGGTAGCTCTAAAGACAGACGGAACAGTTTGGACGTGGGGTAGAAATGACAACGGCCAGCTTGGCAACGGAACAACTGTAAGTTCAAATGTACCGGTACAGGTATTGAAGGGTGAACAGAACCAAGGCAATGCAGATAAGACATATCTTGAAAATATCGTTGCGATTGCCGCAGGCGGATTGAATGACGAGAAGATATTTGTTGTTGCACTTGATTCAAACGGTAACGTATATGGTTTCGGTTCAAATGAATACAGACAATTAAAGATTGCAAATGACGCAAGCTACAATACTCCTGTTGTATCTCCGGCAGTTAATGCGGTAGATGTTGCAGCCGGCAGAGGTGCAACGGTTTATACGCTTACTTCAAACGGTCTTGTATATGCATTAGGTAAGAACTATGCATATGAATACGGAACAGGCGGAACGTCAGGTTCAGTATATACATTAGTACCGCTTGATAACAGAGCAATGGCAATCGGTGCAGGTAACCAAAACGGTATAGCTGTTACATATTCTCTTGATGCTTCAAGTAAGCCTTCAACAAAGACATATGCATGGGGTAATAACGCATACTATGCAATTTCGCCGAATAATACATCAACGCTCAGAACTCCGACAGAAATGCTTGGACGTGATAATACAGCGATAATCGGCGGTGGTGACAGCATATATACAATAGATAAAGACAGCCAGCTTAAAATATCAGGTTTAGGCGACCACGGTCAACTTGCAAACGGTTCTGAAGACAACTCAACTTCAATGGTTCCGTATTCGGAATTTGCGAAGAATGACGGTACAACAGCAACTGATGCAATAGGTGCATCATCATCAAGAAACGGTGCACACTCACTATATATTGATTCAAACGGTAGCGTTTGGTCAGTTGGTGATAATACTTCTTCACAGCTTGCATTGCAAAATGCAGGCGACAAAATCAATGTTGCACAAATGATAGGTGCAGAGCCTACAATTTTAGTCAAGGAAAGAGAAATACTTGCTAAGATTGACAAGCAGCAAAACATTGGTAATATAATTGATATTAAGGGTTCATTTAACCTATTCTCATCAGCTGATGCGGCAGCTACATACAGTCAGGAATTTGACGTGTGGGACAGCAATGTTGCAACGGTTGATTCAAACGGTACAGTAACAGGTAAAACTGTCGGACAGACATATGTTCAAATTAAGATTAAAGACAGTGCAGATAATGTAATTAATACTCTTTATGTCTTAGTTTCAGTAGTGCCTGATAAAGACGAATACGTAACATATCCAATGGTAGAGGCAGGTCAAACATTTACTGTAGCTCTAAAGGCAAATGGAACAGTTTGGTCATGGGGTAATAATGCTTCAGGACAACTTGGCCTTGGATACACAGGCGGTATGGAAACAGAACCTCGAAAGGTTATGTCAAATATTAAAAAGATTGCTGTAGGCGATAATTTCGTAATGGCGCTTGATTTTGACGGACATCTTTGGACATGGGGTGTAAATAATTATGGACAGCTTGGTCAAGGCTTGGTAACAAGCGTTCAGCTTAATACTCCTCAAATGATTCAGTCATTTGTAAATAACGGTTTGCTTGTAACTGATATTTCAGTCGGCGGTTCAGGTGTAGATGAATTTGCACTTGCAATTACAGATACAATGGACGTATATGGCTGGGGTAAGAATTACAACGGACAAATCAAGAGCGGTAGTGCAGGTTATATCCTTTCACCTATATATACAGGTGTATCAAGAGCAATAGCAATAGCAGGCGGCAGAAATGCTACAAGCTATTCTCTTGCAGAATCAGGCAGAGTATATGCTTGGGGATATAACGGCAGTATTGAACACGGTACAAGTAAGCTTTCTACAAGTGTAGTAGCAAAATCTCAAGTTTCTATTGATGATAAAGTTGTAGCAATCGCTGCGGGTTACGGCAGTGGATTTGCAATTACCGAAAACAAGGAAACATATGTTTGGGGTAAAGGTGTAGACAGTCAGCTTGGTGTTGTTAATTCAGATGGTTTGCCTAGAAAGAATAACAATATAGATAATGTAATCCGTATCAGCGGAGCAAGATCTACATTTGCAATTAAGGAAAACGGTAAGGAACTTCTTGCAACAGGTAAGAATGATTACGGAATGCTTGGCGTAGGTTCTACAAATCTGTCAGAAAGCAAGTTTACAAACGTTAAAGACGAAAACGGTACTAATAATCTTGACAGAGTAATCTGGGCAGATGCAAGTAACAACGGCAATCATTCTGCAGTTATAAAAACAGACGGTGACGTATATGCTTGGGGTCTTGGTACTCAAGGTCAAATCGGTAACGGCGGTTTTGATAACAGCAATTATCCTACAGCTGTCGGTACTAAAAAGATTAAGCTTACCGGTATAACAAATAATGAAATTACAACATATGAAGGTGCTCCTTCAAGAAGCTTTGTACCGAGTATTGTTTCGGGCTTTAACGTATTTGAAGACCATATCACAGATATAGGTACATTTAGAATCGCATCTACAGATACAAACGTTGTTACAGTCGGACTTAATAACCAGCTTTCGTTTGTTGGCGTAGGTAAGGCAAACATTGTTGTTGCAGATAAGGATACAAGCTTATATGCATTGATAGAGGTTAATGTCCTTCCTGCAGACTATCAGTCGGCAGTTGACAACGGAACAGCTGTATTCCCTAAGATTGATGCGGGTGATTACTTCTCAATCGCCCTAAAGGCAGACGGAACAGTTTGGACATGGGGTGAAAATACATACGGCGAGCTTGGTATTAACGACAAGACAGTTACTCAATCAGGAGCTCCTGTACAGGTAGTCCTTGATAACGGTTCACCTCTTGAAGATGTAATTGATATTTCAGCTAACATTTATGCAGCATATGCATTGACAAGAGATGGCAGTGTCTATGCATGGGGACGTAACTACTATGCTGCACTTGGACAGGGTACAGGCAGCGATTACTATCAATACTATCCGATAAAGGTTAAGAGTACAGATGGTAACGGTTTCTTCGGTGCAGGTCTTTCAAACAAAGCTGTTAAGATAAGAGCCGGTGTTCATAGCGCTATAGTAATCATGGATGACGGTACTGCTTATGCTTGGGGCTATAACAATTATGGTAACTTAGGTACAAACGGTGCAAATAATACATTACCGAATAAGATTATCGGTGTTAATAATGCATTTGATGCAGAAGTTGGTACTTATTCAACAGCAATTTTGAACAGAGATTCAACAGTATTCACAGTGGGTTATAACGGATACGGTGAACGCGGTGTAGGTAATACAAGTAATTCGAGTCTTGTTCAAAAGATGCAGAAGAGTGCCGACGGCGGTGAATTCAAGGGTGTTGTAAGTCTTGGCCGCGGTGACCATCATGGTGCATATGTAACATTTGAACTAAAAGACAATATAACAGATTCTGCTGATGCTTTTGATAACTATGTATATTCTACAGGTATTAATACAGAAGGCATTACAGGTACAAATACAACAAATTGGACTAATGTATATCCTGTAAGAGTAACAACAGACGGAACAAATCCTTTGACGGACATTTCGCAAATTACTGCAGGTTACAGATTCCATGTTGCACTTACCAATACTGCAGATGCAAATGTATATGCATGGGGTTATAACCATGTAGGTCAATTAGGTCACGGAGTTACGGGAGGAATTTCAACACTTCCAACTCTTGTTGATAAGAATAACAGCGGAACAGAAAAACTATCAAATATCATGATGGTTGAATCAGGCGATAATGCATCTCATGTACTTGCCGTTTCTAAGACAGGCGGAGTATACGTATGGGGTCTTAACAATCAAGGTCAGCTTGGTGACCAAACAACAGATAACAGTCCTTATCCGGTAGTTGTCGGCAGTAGTCCGGTTTCACTTGATTCAAAGGTTCTAAGACTTCATCCGACAGATGAAGCAGATGTAACCGCAACTTCATCGGCTACAGTATTCTCATTGTTTAATACATCAACAACCAACACAAGCGAAGTTACATGGAGGATACTAAATCCAAATATTGCAGAAATCGTATCATCAACTCCTTCAGCCGCAACAGGCGGTTTGACATCAACTACTGTAAAGGTTAGGGGACTTAAGACAGGTTCAACTGTTCTTATTGCAACAGATTCACTTACAGGTAAGACTGTTGCAACTCATATCACGGTTTCTGAAGGATTTACAAATCCTAAGATTGCAATCGGTGACGGTTATGTAATCGCATTGAAAGCAGACGGAACAATTTGGGGTTGGGGTTCAAATACTAACGGCAGAGTAGGTATTGATACAGCAACTCCTGTAATTGCAACTCCTACAAGAATTGATCAATATATTAATCCTAATAATGACCAGAGATTTGACCTTGACGCTGAAACAATCGTTGATATTGCGGCAGGTCCGGACCATGTTCTTGCAGTAGATAAGAATGGTCAAGTCTATGCATGGGGAATGAATAACTACGGTCAGCTTGGTGTAAGCGCCTATAAATATGGCAGTGCATCATTGCCTGTATTGGTTAAGGCACTTTCAAATGTATTTGCGGTAAAGGTAGCTGCAGGTGCTGATTATTCGGTTGTTTTAACAGATAACGGATATGTATATAGCTTCGGTAATAATACAAGAGGTCAGCTTGGAACAGCAGATGTAAACGGTTCTCAACATCCGACTCCGGTATTAATGAGAGGTGTTGGCGGTAACGGTACACTTGGCGGAGTAGTTGATATAGCAGCCGGCACCGCACATACAATGTTACTTCTTGGTAACAAAACTATGTGGATGGTCGGTGACAATACAGAAAAACAACTTGGTGTTGACACAACAAAAGGCGGTAATACATATACTGCAACTATTGTAGAAGTAGATTTACCTGTAGATGCAAATTCTTCAACCGGTGATAAAGTTGAGGCAGCCGCACTTTCGGCAGGTCCTTATAACTCAGCATTTATGACTGCTGACGGCAGAGCTTTTGTATGGGGTAATAATCAGTATTACCAAGTATTGAATGATGCCGCAGGCGAAAAAGTTTCGTTAGTATCTCAAATTAACATACCTAATGAAACAAGCGGTATTGTTGATTTACAGTTTGGCGGTTCGCGTTCTGCTCAAACGCATGTAGCTGCACTTACAGATAGCGGTAAGGTTTATACTTGGGGTGCGGGCAGTCGTGGTCAGATTGGTGATAACAGCCAGACAGAAAAGGTATCTAAACCGACATATATCCCTGTAAATAACACTAATGTTTGGGGTGTTGCAGTAGGCGGAACAAATACTTCTGCAATATTAACAGACGGATATGTATATACATGGGGTGCAAGTGACCTTGGTCAAATCGGTAACGGTACGGCAGGTCAATCGTCAGATACAGAAACAAATGAACTTGTTCCGGCAAAGACGGGTGAAGATTATATTTCACTTGATGAATATTTTGTAACACTTCATGAGGGTGAAACATCAGTTATCAATCCGGTTTATAATAAGTTCTTCAATGTAATACAGAATACAGATTCAAGTGTAAACTTCAGCGCAAGTTCAATAAACGGAAACATTGCATCTGTAAGTGGCTTGACAATCAATCCTGTATCAACAGGTAAGACACAGATTATCGTATCAGGCGGCGGCAGACAAACAACTGTTGAAGTAACTGTTCTTATGAACGGCTATAAGACCCTTCCGCAGGTAGCCGCAGGTGAAGGATTTACTGTTGCACTTGATAAAGACGGTAAAGTATATACATGGGGTAAAAATGACTTAGGTCAACTTGGTGACCAAGGCAAAGAAAACAGAATTGTACCTACAGAGATTACTTTTGATTTCGGTAATCCTTCAAATTATATTACAAGAATTGAAACGGGTAACGGTCATACTATAGCTGTTGATAATACAGGTAAAGTATGGACTTGGGGAAGAAATGACCTAGGTCAGCTTGGAAACGGTACACGTAACAATTCTAATAAACCTGTACAGGTTAATCTTCCTGACAGCACAAAGGCTGTTGAAATCGGTGTCGGCGAAACAACAAGCTATGCGCTTGATAAGGACGGACATATTTACGCATGGGGTAATATCAATAACAATACAGGTTATGGTAGTAAACCTATTCAGCTTGATTTGTTCGAGAGAATGATTCAAATTTCAGGTAAATACGGTCTAAAGGCTGACGGTACAATATGGCAAATTCCTAATAAGAATGCGTCATCGGTAATAATTCAAAAAGATACTAAAGATGTACGTTTTATAAAGGTTGCATCTAATGACCACATCGGTGACGGCAGCGCAACTAATATTGATACAACTCATACTCTTCTTATAGCAAGAGACGGAGGCCTATATACATTCGGTGATAACAAGAACGGTGAACTTGGTGTCGGTGAATTGAGCGATATAAGTTCAGTTGGTACAAACGATATTCAATTTATAAGCACACTTGGCAAGGTAATTGATATTGCAGCCGGTTATCGTTACAGCGTAGCCATAACAGAAAACGGTGACGTATATGCATGGGGTATCAATGAAGAAAAGTATCAGTCAGGTCAGAAGATTAAGAAGGACTATAAGAGCCCTTCAAAGGTTGAATACATTGATTCTGCAAAGAATATTATCTTTGTTGCTGCAGGTATTAACCATACAGTAACTATTGACAGTGACGGTTATGTATGGAGTTTCGGTGCAAATGAATACAGCCAACTTGGTAATCAGGATAATGCGAATGCATATATTCCTGTAATTGCGGGTAAAATGCAACTTAGCGTTAAACCGCAGGTTATCAGATTGGATAAGGGTTCAAGTGTTAATGTTTCTGTAGGTGACACTAATAATAATGCACTTACGGTAACGATTGCCGAATATCTAAATCTATTAGGTAAGACTACATCAACCGATAACAGTTATACAGTTGAATCACTTGATACATCAGTTGTTAGGGTAGAAAGCGACGGACTTACAATAACAGGTGTTAAAGACGGTAAAGCAATCTTGAAGGTTGTTAAGACATCTTCAAACACAATCGGTTATGTAACGGTTTACGTAGGTCAAAACGGTGGTATCTACCCGATGGTAGACGGCGGCAAAGGACACAGCATTGCCCTTAAGTATGACGGTACTGTATGGACTTGGGGTCTGAATGACTCAAATCAACTTGGATATGAAACAGGAAACGGAATGTCGCTTGAACCTAAGAAGGTGACGTTAGGTGCAAACAATGAACAAGCTGTTCTGATTGCGGCAGGTGATAAGTATAATCTTGCAATAGGAATGAGCAGTAAAGTTTACTCGTGGGGTAATAATAACAATGGTCAGCTTGGTAACGGTAATGATGACAGATCGGCTACCGGTATTGACACAGTTAAATACAAAGACGGTACAGATGTAGAAGGTGCAGTTGGAATTTCAACTCACGGCAATACAGCATATATCCTACTTGCAAACGGTACAGTTGCAGTATTTGGAGAAGAATACGATAATCAAAATTACGCATCAATCGTTTCAGGTTTGAATAACATTCTTCAAGTAAGCGGCAATTATGCTCTAAGTATAAGCGGTGAAGTTTGGAAGATGTCTAAGGATAACATTCCTACAAAGGTAATGGGATACAAGGACGATAACGGAAATGAACTTTCAATCTTGAAGATTGCACACGGTACGAACCATCTTCTTGCTCTTGATACTAACGGAAATGTTTGGGCATTAGGCGCAAATGAACATGGTCAACTTGGTACAAACAGCAGAACAGCAAGTACTGTTCCGGTAAAGGTTTATAAAGGCGAACAAAATTCGGGAGATTCATATCTGTCGGGAATTGTTGATATTTCAGCAAGTAAATTCGTTTCAGCCGCAATTGATGTAAATGGTGACATTTACAGATGGGGTGCAAATGAATACGGTCAGCTTGGTATCGGCAACACAACAGAGAAGTATGTACCTGCTAAGGTTATTAAATCATCAGATGATTTGAAGTTTGACCTTGTTGCAGGCGGCTCAAATCATCAGATGGCAGTCGATGAAAACGGAAACGTTTGGATTGTAGGTAGTAATGAATACGGTCAGCTTGGTGACGGTACACAAATTGATAAGAATGTACCTCTGATGGTTGGCGGTAACGAAGTTGTTATTTATGAAAACGGTACGGCTCTTTATGGCACAATCTATATGAATGTCGATGATGTTAAGGATTTGGATGCAGGATTTAATGTATTCAATCTATATCAGAGCGGCATACTTAGTATGAATGAATTTGAGTTTGTTTCAAGTGACCTTGGTGTACTTGAAATCAACAAGTCAACAGGCGTTGCAACTGCGAATAAAGCAGGTACGGCATACATTTCTGCGGCTGAAAACAAATACAGTCAAAAGAGTGCATACATAAAAGTAATCGTATCAAATAATAATGTAGGATTTGAACCTAAGGCTATAACGAAGGGTAACCATTCACTTGCTCTAAGAGCAGACGGAACTCTTTGGGCATGGGGTATAAACAAGAACGGTCAGCTTGGTACAGGCAACACAATATCTGTTGATGAACCTACTGATGTAACACCGTCAGGTGTTAAGTTTATTGATATTGCAGTCGGTGAAGAATTTGCACTTGCCGTAGCATCAGACGGAACTGTTTACTCAACAGGTCTGAATGACTGCAGTCAGCTTGGAGTTGCATCAACAGCAATATCGGCTCGTACATCATTCGCAAAGATTGACGGACTAAGCAACATAATTAACGTTGCAGCAGGTGATGCGTTCGGTATGGCTCTTGATAAGTACGGTAATGTATGGACATGGGGCAGCAACAATAAGGGCCAACTTGGTATCGGTAATATCGGTACGGCATATGCTACTCCTCAGAGCGTATCAACAGTTGACAGTGTAACTGCTATTTCGGCAGGCAGTGAAAATGCATTGCTATTGCGTTCAAACGGAACAATTTGGGCAATGGGCGCTAATGATTCGGGACAAGGCGGAGTCGGTAATAACACAGGTGAATTGTGGTTGCCGACAGAAGTAAGAGATACCGAAGCTATAGTTGCTATAGCTGCAGGATATGATCATAGTATTGCTCTTGCATTTACATCAAACGTTTATGCAACAGGCAGTGACCAACACGGTCAGCTTGGTAATACACCGAGTGCAACAAAAAATACCTACACAAAGATTTTAACAGATGCAGTAACCATAGCAGCCGGTAATAAATACAGTACAGTTATCGGTAAGGATGGTAATATGTATGTATTCGGTCAAAATAATAAGGGTCAACTTGGTATAGGTGACACCGTTGAAAGAAATATACCTATTGCAAATGCTGTTATTGATACTATCAAGTCATCATATAACGATTTCGCAATCGCAGGTGTAAGTCTTGGTGATGAATATTCAGTATTCTATACAAGAAATGGTGACGTTTACGGTTATGGTGACTATTCACTTGGTACACCGGTTGCCAGAAATGAAACAAAGAGTTATGTTCCGGTTCTAATCGGTGAAAGAACAGAACTTATTTCTAAATATGAAATGACAATTCATGTCGGAGAAACAGCTACTCTTGACACATATTCGGGTAAGAAGTTCAACTTGATTACTGATTATGATAATCCTGGAAGTATCTCATTTGAAAGTAAGAATACAGCTATTGCAGATGTTACGGCAGTTGGTGATGACGGCGAGATTACAGGTAATAAGATTGGTATTACTCATATCGTTGTTAAGAAGGGTAACCTTACATCAGTATGTATCGTTCATGTAATAGATAAAGACGCACAGACAGCTCCTATGATTTCAGCAGGTAACTCTCATGTTATCGCTCTTAAGTCGGACGGAACAGTTTGGACATGGGGTAACAATGAATACGGTCAGCTTGGTGACGGCAGCGTATCTTGTGCATATGAACCTATAAATGTAACAGCATTAAACGGTAAGGATATTGTATCTGTTCACGCAGGTGAATATCATTCAATCGCACTTACCCGTGACGGTGAAGTTTATACATGGGGTCATAATGATTACGGTCAGCTTGGTTTGGGTAATGCAAGCATAGTCGTATCAACACCTCAAAAGGTAGAAAGTCTGCCTGAAATAGTATCTATCTCGGCAGGTAAACAACATACAATGGTACTTGGTGCAGACGGATACGTATATAGCTTTGGTGACAACAGCTTAGGTCAGCTTGGTGCTCCTTCAAAGGATACAAGCAAGAGATCAAGCACTCCGGTTGTAGCACAAGGCTTGAACAAAGTTATCAGCATTAGTATCGGTGCAGGCGGTAGCGCAACAAAGGCAGTACGTTATGACGGTACACTTTGGGGTTGGGGTGAAAACTCGAATCACCAAATTGATAATACAAATAATCGTTACTATGCTTACCCTGTGCAGATAGACCTTGGTGATGAATTTAACGGTCATATTTTAAGAACGTATGATGGTTTATATCACGTTGTTGCAATGCTTGATAACGGCAGAATTATATCGTGGGGCGCTAACAGCGAAGGTCAGCTTGGACAAGGTATTGACGAAAGCGGAAGCTTGTTATACTACGCTCCTGACTATGTAGATGTATTTGACGGTACTAATAACTACGCAGTTGATATTTCGGTCGGTGCATTGCACAATATTGCGATAACGGCAGACGGAAGAGTGATGAGCTGGGGTAGTGCAGACCTTGGACGTTTGGGTATCGGTAATGTAACAACATCTGATGACAAAGTATCTCCTGTAGAAGTAACTGTTGATGACGGAAGTCTGTCGGCAATTTCGGTTGCAACAGGTGGTGCAACATCATACGTTGTACTTGAAGACGGATTTGTATGGAGCTTCGGTGAAAATACACACGGTCAGTTGGGTGACGCTTATGCGGGTGAAGATCCTGCACACTATAAACCTGGTACAACAAACGCATCTGATTCTAACGAATTCAGCCCTGTGCTTGTAACAGGCAGAACTATGAAGCTTATTCCTTCAAGCTTGAAACTTTATATCGGTTCCGCACCTTATCAGATGAAAGTTTCATTCAATAGATTTAACTTGATTAAAGATAATGCAACAACAGGTGACACATACAAATGGGAAATCACGAATGAAATGGATAAGGATGGAGTAACTGCTCTTATTCCTGGTTCACTTGTATCTGTAGATTCAGACGGTAAAGTAAGCGGAAAGACTAAGGAAGGTGTTGCAACGCTTGTTGTAACAGATGTAAAGACAGGTACAAAACAAACTGCATATGTAGAAGTTGCCGATGCAAGCGATAATCATGTTGAAGCAATTGTATTTGATTATTCAAAACTTGATGACACAGCAACTCAAGCCGCAGTAGAAAAGGGTTATCTTGACAGTGATGAATATACAGAGATAATATCTGTAGTAGGCGATAAGTCTTATAAGCTTGTTGATCCTCTAAAGAGTGTTTATACAGGTCTTGTACAAACAACAATTCCTAATGCTACAACTGTAACGGTACACGTTAAGAGTATTGTAGACGCAGATGTTATCTATATGGTAGATAAGAACGGTCAAAATCCTGTTATGGGTACATTGTTGACAGACGCAAATATTGGTTCAAAAGACCCTAAATTTATAGGATACTATGAATTTACAGATGTACCGATCAGTGAACTTGAAGATAATTATTACTTCGAGTTTAAGAACAGCAACACAAGCTTTGACGGAATATATAAAGCTCATACAACAAGATACTCAAATGACGGTGATTTGAGAATTGTAAAAGTTGGTGAAAACGATCCTGCTACAGATGTAGCTGATTGGGTTTATTATGACCAACCTGAAAACCATATTAAATTGAAAGATGCGGCAGTATCGGATTATGTAAGAAATGGTGTTCTGATAGGGAATACAGGTAACTATTATGCAATCATTAAGGAAACCGGCGATGCTAAGGATAGAGATATTTATATCTATAGCCAAGTTTCTCCGTCAGCTAAAATCTCTATTGCGAATGTAACTGTAAACAGCGATCATGACAAGGATAACGGTCATGACGGTTACTATGACGTACAGAAGATTACAATGTCGGCAAATGAAACATATAAGGTCATTCCTATTAAAGTAACAGCACAAGACGGAACTGTATCAAACCATTCATTGACTATTTACAGACAGTCTGAGGCAACAACAATCAAGGAAATTAAGGTAGAAATCGTAGATGTAAGCGGAAATGTGCTTAATACATATACCGCATACCAGAAGAATCCGAGTGATACTCAGAACTACGAGGTTGTAATCCCGATTAAGGATGTTGCTAATATTAACATCATCACAACTCCTATGATCGGAGATGCCGCAAAGGTAACATACACTCCTGATGGTTTGCTAAATGCCGTAAAGGAGGCAACAACACCTGGTGAATTCACATATGACGGATTTATCCTTGATAATACAAAGACATCAGATAAGACATATATTAAATTGACAGCCGATTCGCTTGACGGTGCTCCGTACATACTTACAATTTTCAAGCTTGATGAAGAGAGTGATCCGTTTGTATCAGTTGATAACAGCGGCTATATTAACTCAACTCTTGTAAAAGAAGACGGTAATGAAAAGTTAATGTATGTATGGGCAGTTGATGACGATGCTAAGACAGCGTCTGTAACATTGACAACTGCAGTAACTAACGGACAAGTTCAAATTGAGAACGGCAACGTATATTCATATACAACAACCGAAGATGTAACCTTGAACTTCAATGACAAGGGTTATATGGATATTGCTCTAAAGGTAACAACAACATTGGGTGCGGTTAATGAATATACACTACGTATTTACAAGAAAACAGCAGATTCTCGTTTGGGAAGTCTTACTGTTGATAAGCTTGAGTACAAGCCGACAGGTATAACAATCGGTGAAAATTATAATGTCACATATGATAAGACAACCGGTAAGTATGTTGCAAAGATTAAGTATGATACTAATTATGTACAGGTTAATGCCGTAGCGGCAAGCACAAGCTCAAAGGTTGCAATTCGTCCTGATGAAGCAACTGCAAAGAGTGACTCTATGTCAGGAATGCCGTTCGACATGAGAAATGTTTCGATTACAGCAGATACAACAACACTTTATATTGCTGTAACTCCGGCAGATACATCATATCCGCAGGGTGTATATCAGCTTGATATTATAAGAATGTCAGCTAATACTGCAATAAAGGTAACATATGGCGGCGAAGAACTTTCGCAGAATGCTGACGGTGAGTATGAATATACTTTGCCTGCGTCAACTGACGGAACAGATAACACAACTCAAAAACTTGTAGCAGAGGGTGTTATTGTAGACGGCGATAATGTTACAACTGATGAAAGCATTAAGCTGACGATTTCAACAAGCAGTACATTCTATGTAAATGGCGATGCAACATATACAGATGAAATGGATGTTAAAGCAACTCAGCCAAAGGCAAATGCTGTATATATCCATGTTAAGTCAGAAGACGGAACAGAAAAGACGTTTAAGGTAAATATTTTGAAATTACCTGAAACAAACGGTATAACGGCAGTAGACTTAACAGAAAATAAGGTTGCTGCAACATATAAGACTTCAATTAACACATATGAAGGTCAAGCCCCTTATTCGGAGGACGGTATTGTAATTTACGTTACAACTGCCGATGCACGTTCGCAGGTAGCAGTCGGAACACCGACTAACTTCGTAACTCCGACACCTATCAACGCTGCCGATCCTACACAGGGCGGTATTGCAAAGGTTCTTCTTCCGAAAGAACTTCTTGAAGAAGAAGCGAACGGCAGTACAACAACTAAGTTGTATGTTAAGAGAGCAGACGGTATTGTCATAGACAACAGCTCAATGAATATACCGACACTTATTATTAAATACGCATCAAATAATGTTGGTCTGTATAAGGTTGATTCAACACCTACAACAGACCCTGCAAGCCCTGACTACACAGGTAAGGTAAAGCAGATTACTGATGAAAACGGTAATATTGAGTATTATCTTGGTATTAATGCAAGTGATATTATAACAACGGGTACAGCTCTAAGCATTAATATTACTGCAGAAGCAAATAATACAAGCTCAAAGGTTGTAATTTACGACCCTGCTACAGAACAGCCTTCAACTATGACAACGGGTGCAACATATAAGGCAATCAGAGAAGTTACTCTTGACCCGTCATTGAATGATGGTCCAACAGAACTTTCAATCAGAGTAATAGCAGAAGACGGAGTTACATCAAAGGATTATAAACTTGTACTTCGCAAGAAGTCTGATAATACAGAAATTGAATTTGTAAAAGCAATCTATATTGCAAATGAAGACCCTGACTTAAGCAAGAATACCGCAGGTGAATTCTATACATATGTAGATTCAGGCAGAACAATTCTTCCTATCAGAGTAAAGGCTAAGGACAGTCAGTCAACAGTTGCAATCGAAACAACTTATAAACCGTCAGCATATGTCGGTTCAGCTGCAATAACATATTCAAACAGCAATGATGCAAGCGTTAATGTTGACCTTACAGGTATAACTGATGACGAGCTTAGAGCAGGTGTAACAATTCCTGTATATATTAAGTCAGAAGACGGAAGTCAAGTAATGACTTACTTCGTAAAGGTATCTTCTGTAGAAGGTAACCCTGAGCTTAAGAGCGTTGATGTTGTTGTAGACGGTGTTGTAAGACCTGCAAAATATGATGCAGATGATAACAGCAAGTTCGTAATTAAGATTCCTGATACAACTTCAAGAGTTGATATTATAGCAACTCCGCAAACATCGCTTGTTCAGTACGTACATATAAACGGCAGCTATGACAGCAAGGATGAAGCGACCGGAGCTGTTACTTTGAGTAATGTGGTTGTAAACAGTAAAGAAACAACTGCAACGATTGAAGTTAAGGCAAAAGACGGTACAACAAAGAGATATACTCTTGTAATTACTAAGGTTGCTGTAAACACAGACCTTATGAATGTAACTGTAAACGGTACTACAGTAAGCAATGCAAACGGTACTTACACATATCTAAAGACCGGTATTTCGAGTGATAAGACTGCTGATGTTTCAATAACAACACAAGATGCAAATTCAACTGTTAAGGTTGAAGCTATCACAAGAGATTTGACAAAGTCACCATATGGATTGTCATACAATGAAGTGGGCAGCGAGTCACAGAATGTATGGGCAAATGATGCGGTAACTCTACACAGTCAGCCGGTAAACAGATACCGTATAACAGTAACAGGACAAGACGGATTTACAACTAAAGAATACACCTTAATAATCAGAGATACAGATACAAATGCAGATGTAGAATATATTAAGGTTGGCACATATTATGCAGTTAAGGAATCATCAGACGTCAACGGTGAAACATGGACTGTTGAAATCCCTGATACAACTAAGTTTACAAATGTAACTGTACAAGCATCTGATGAATTGGCAGAACTTACAGACATTGAGAAACTTAGACAGAATGCATATGATAATAATCCAAGCAACGTAGGATATGTAACTCAAATAGTTTCAGGTTTGGATTTACAGACAGACGATGAGATTAGATATGTTAAGGTAGTTTCACAGGATGGCTCACTACAGAAGATGTATAAGCTTGTTATAAAGGGTACAGACGAAGCTCCTTCTGTTGAAAGCGTAACAGTAAACGGTTTGGATGCAACTGCACCGACTGATTCAGAACCAAGATATACATATTTTGAAGTACTTCCGAACGCAAGTGAAGTATTGATTGGTGTTACGGCAGCGAGCAAGAACCACTTCGTAAGCATTAATAATGGCGATATTACAGCCGGCGGTTATGCAGAGCTTAAGGTTTCGATGCCTATCTCTGTAACCGAAATGGAAGTACCGTTCAGATTGTACAGAACAGCTGACGGTGACCCTGCATATGAAAACGTTGTATATCTAAAACGTTTGAGCGATGATTATGCATTGACTGTAAAGGTTGATAACAATACTGTTAAGAAAACAAACCTTGACGGCTCATATGTATATTATGTAGACGGTACAGCAACAAGTGCAGATGTATGGGCTCTTGCATCTAACGCAAATTACCGTGTAGAAATTACAGGTAAAGACGGCGTTTCAGGCAATAACAACACAAATCCGACACTTGGCGCAACTGTTACAACAGACCTTGAAGATACTATAAACAGTAACTTCACAGAAGTAACAATCACAGTTAAATCTGATGATATTACAAATACAGCAACAGCCGAATATAAGCTATATATTTATAAGAAGAGTAACAATGCAAATATCAAGTCGGTAACTGCAAATCCAAATGACAGTGAAAACAAGGATACAGATACTACAGCAGATGACAGTGTAAACTTAGACGGTAATATATACAATGCATATCATGTATATGTTCCTAAGTCAACTACATCGGGTTATACAGTATTTGACCTTGCAATCGAGCTTGAAGATGTAAATGCGGCAGTAACAAGCATTGATAATGCACCGTTCGCAAATACAAACGGCGGTACTGCAAAGGCAACATTTACAAAACTTACAGCCGATTACGACTTTGACGGTGACGGCACAAACGATTCATTCGCAATTCCTGTAACCGTAACATCGCAGAGCGGCGGTACAAAGGATTACTACATCATCGCAACACCTACAGATATGGATATGGAATTGACTGTAGAATACGATGACGAAAAGATTGCGAAGGAAGAGGACAAGAACGAATATATTGTATATGTTCCTACAACTTCTAACACAGCAACTATATACCTAACATCAATAAACGGTAATATTGCTGAAGTAAGAAATACAACAAATGCAAATAATATTATAACTGTTGATTCACCTGACAGAACATTGTATAGATTACAGGTTAGTAACTTGTCAGATTTGACGGAAAGCAATCCATATACTTATGAAGTTGATGTGGCTAAATCAGGCTCAAGTTATAAGAAGACATTTAAGCTAATCATTATGCCGCAGAGTACGGATACCGATATTACAGTAACAATAAACGGTGTAGAAGCTAACTGGGTAGCTTCAAACGGCGGTTACTATGACGGAAGTATTGAAACAACTGACGAAATAGCAAATGTTATAGTAAAGGCTAAGAATCAATTTACAAAACTTGCGATTACAGAAGATGGTGAGCCTGCACCGACGTTGGTTGATAAGGGTATAACATCTAAGGCTTATACTATAGCTCTTACAGAAGCAACTGATACAGCTAAGATATATACAATCTATGTTCAATCGCAGAATACTTCACAGCCGATTAAGACATATAAGTTACACATCACAAGAAGAAGCGGTGAAAATGATATTATCAGCATCAAGCGTGGTAATGTGGATGCTACAGAAGAACCTGTAGAAAACAGTGATGACGTTAAGTACATATTCTTCGTAGACTCAATGACAGAAGTACCTCAAATTACGATTGAAACTTCACCTAAGTCAATATTGAGAGTAGGTTACTATGATTCACAGAATAAGTGGCATAATAACGGCGATAGCAGTGCTTCAACAGCAGGCGATACAGCCGGTTGGACAACAGATAATAATTGGCAGGATATATTGCCGGCAAATGCAAACGGTGGTAAATATGTAATCGAAGTAAAGGCTGAAAACGGCTCAAAGAAGAACTATGTTCTTGAATTCAGAGAAAAGTCAGACGATACATCAATTAAGAGTATAACAACAGAAAAAGGTTTGGACGGCGAATACAATGTTGATATGTCAATGACAGTATTGTATGAAGCAAATGTTCCTGACCACGACACATTGCTTGACATACTGCTTACAGATAAGTATGCAACAATCGAATCAATACATGAAGTAGCATTGCCTGATGACAGTGAAAACATCATAGATTCGACAGGTGACATCATCGCAAGAAAGAAGACCGACGAAGGTGCATTCCGATATAAGGTTGTAGGCGGTGTTCCGATTGGCGGTAAGAGATACTTGAGAATTACCGTTAAACCTCAAAATGATAAGGCAGAGTTGGTTAAGAACTACTACTTATTATTAAAGGGTGTATCAGATGACTTGTCACTTGACAATGTAAAGGTTAATGATACTGTAAATACAACTCCTATCTCAAATGGTTTGAAGTATACATTCAGTGTTCCGACAACCGTAACTGAGGCAGATGTAACAATTACAGCAAATCAATATGCTAAACTTGTCAATGTAGCAGGAAATGCACTTTCAATTCCATACATCAACGTATGGTCAGATACTTCATATACATTGTCTTCTGAAGAAGAAACAACTATAACTGTAGAAGTTCGTTCACAGTTGTATGTTGATGATGTACGTACACCAAACGCTAAGAAGACTTATACAGTAAGTATCTATAAGAGCAGTAATAACACGGAGATAGGCGAGGTTATCGTAAATGGTATCGCAGCAATCACAAGAAAGAATAATCCTACTATCTATGAGATTGCAATTCCGTCAGAGCTTAACGGAGGCGATTCAAGAGCAGAAAACCCTGCAACTATCACAATACATACATCAAGCGGTATTGCAGAAATCTCAATGAAGAATAGTGAAACAGGCGATTACGATGTAGCCCACGGTGAACTTATTGCAAAGAGAATGCTTGATGAACCCGATGTTTCAAAGGTAAATAAGTTTGAATTTACAATTAGATCATCATCAGGCAGTGTAAAGCAGACATACACATTGTATGTATATACTGATTACGAAAACACAGATGTCAAGTCGGTTTCACTTAATAAGACTGAACTTACAGCCGGTGCCTCAACAGATGTAGATATTTCGTTATTCTCAGTTCCTGATGACCGTATCTACACAGCAGTTGTAAACAGACGTAATCCGGTTGACCTTTCAATCGTTCCTACAGGTAACATGGCAAAGGTAGAACTTACAGGGTTCGGTATTGACGGTATTCTTGTAAGTGACAACTCACACGGTTATGTATTTGAAAATCTTGCACTTAACTCAGAAAATGATACGGTATTTAACTTCAGAATTATGAGTTATGACGGTAAGGTTGTAAGTGATCCATATCAAGTAATAATTAAGTATGTTGAAGATTCAGACGTAGCTCTAAAGAGTGTTGTCTTTGACGGTGCAACAGCTGAAAAGGCAGACTTTAAGTCTAATACATATCTTGTAAGAGCAGACAGTACCGTAACAAACGGCATACTTACAATAACTGCGGCAAACGAAGATGCAGTAGTTAAACTTGGCAGCGATAAATCAACAAACGGTGTCTTGAACGTATCTTATAATGTTACAAAGAACGTATCTAAGGTTGACTTTACCGTTACATCTAAGGACGGTAAGGCAGAGCAAACATACACATTGTATATTATAAGAAGCAATACGGGTGAAAAAGAAGTCTATGTCAACGGAACCAAGCTTACAAAGACAAGCGGCGGTTACACTTATGAAGTACCTTACGGAGCAACTGCGGCAGATATTAAAGTTGTTGCAGACAGCGAAGTTTCAAAGGTACAGATTGGTGACAGCGAGTTTAAGGTAAGTGAAAATACTGAAACAGTAACTCTTGATTCGGGTAAGACAACAACTGTTAAATTCAAGATTTACTCATATCCGTATGACGATAACAGCTTTATTTCAGAAACAATTACACTTGTAAGACAAGACCAGTCTTTGGCACTTTCAAATGTAATGGTTCAGAGCAAGTCGGAAAGAGATTATACAAAGCTAACTCCGGATAAGTACGGAAATTATAAGACAGCTATTCCGAGCACAGATGACAGTGCAAGCATTGTAATTGCAACAAGAAGAAGCGATTCAAAACTTGGACTTATCAGAGTAACAGACACAGGTGATGTTGTTCTTGGTGAAGATCAAGGTCAATTATCAGTGCCTGATATTGCAAACCTTGGAACAGTAAATAAATTCTATATTGTTGTTTCTGACGGAACAAAGACAAGCAGATATGAACTTGTAATTGTTAAGTACAGCAATAATACAAGTGTAGAAAAGGTAATCGCCGAAAGAGGTACAGAGGACGAATATGTAGCTAAAGATGCATCGTGCGGCGGCGGCTCAACTATCCTTCCTGAAGACCCTGACGGCAGTAAGGCATCACCTTACCAGATTACGACGGCCGAAGAACTTCAGGCTATGTCAGATCATCTTGATGCATACTATGTATTGATGAATGATATTGACTTAAGCGGTACTGCATGGACTCCGGTTGGTACAACTTCCAAACCGTTTACAGGTAACCTAAACGGTAACGGAAAGTCAATATCAAATCTAACAATTACAGCTACATCAAATGATACAGCATACGGCTTGTTTGGTGTAAATAAGGGTGAAGTTTATGACTTCAAACTTGAAGATGTAAATATTACATCTGTTGCAGGCACATCATATCAATATATCGGTGCCGTGGCAGGTAAGAATGAACAAAACGGTGTAATTTCAAGAGTAGCCGTAGCTTCAGGTAATATTGAATCTTCATATGCAGCCGGCGGTGTAACAGGTGATAACCGTGGTACTATCGAAGACGCATATAATAAAGCAACAATTACATCAGGTGAGTACGCAGCAGGTATTGCAGCATTGAACCATAACGCTGTTAAGAATGTATATAATGTAGGTTCAATAAGCTCAACATCAAGTAATTTAACCGATGAACACGTAGCGTCGATTGTTGTATTGAACCTTGACAACTCAACAATAAATAATGCATATGCAGTAATGCCTGGCCAAATCTACAGCAAGGTGGGAAGCAACAGCAATGTATATAACAGTGCGTCAGTTCTTCCTGAAAAGCTTGGAGATATAGCAACATTCAATGATTGGGACTTTGCAAATACATGGGTAATCAAGACAGCTCAGTATCCTACATTCAGGAACCAATCAGCTGATGCAGATATATCAAATCTTAACATTCCTGACGGCAGCCAAGCTCGTCCGTTTGAAATCACATCAGCCGCAGGATTGAAGAGCATCGGTAACGATGAGGAAAGCTTAACAAAGCATTATGTATTGAAGAATAATATTTCAATGAAGTATAATTCGGACTACATTCAAATGGATCCTATCGGTTCAGAAGATACACCATTTACAGGTAGTCTTGACGGTAACGGATTTACAATTTCCGATTTGAAGATTACATCACAGAAGAGCGTAAACGGTCAAGATTATTCAGCTTTGTTTGCTGTAAACAACGGTACTGTTAAGAACTTGAGATTTGCGGTTGCGACAATCGGTGAAAACGGAGTTGAAAATGCATCTGTGGTAGCAGGCATTAACAACGGTACAATCGAACAAGTTGCAATTGAAACGGGCGGTAAGATTACAGCTAAGAATGCAGCCGGTTTTGCAATCGAAAACAACGGTACTATTGAAAACTCATATATTACATCAACTGCACTTGTAAGCAACAATGCTTCTGCAGGTATAGTAATAAGCAATAATGCCGGTGCAACAATCGGATATGTATTCGCTAACGCAAATATGTCAAGCTCAATGTTTGATAAAGCATCGATTGCTATTAACAGTGACGGTACAATTACACATACACACGGTGTAATGGGTGCATTGTTTGTTAAGAATGATACATCAATCGTTACGACAAATGATAATAGCAGTATTGCTGCATCTGACCTATATGTTCAGTCAATCTTTAGCGATTGGAACTTCAATGATATATGGTATATGACATCAGGCAGCTACCCAATGCTACAAGTTACAAATAAGACTTCGTCAGTTTCTGCACAAAGCATTGACTTGTTTGCAGACGGAGAAACGACTTGCGAACATATTGTATATATCAGAGATACTAAGAATTCGGCTAATATTTACATAAAGGCTCAGAATCCTTATTCAACAATCGCAATCAGAGGCGGTTCATATACAGGTGTATTTGAAGGTGTTATAAACGGACTTATCAATGATAAGACAATAATTCCGTTTACAATTACATCAACAAGCGGTGCAAGTCAGGAACATAATCTTGTAATTATTAAAGAACCTACTTTGGCAACCCTTGACAGCGTTGTTATTGACGGAACGACAGTTGCTCGTGTAAACAACACATACGTTGCAGAAATAGGTAAGTCAGCTGATTCTGTAAATGCGGAAATTACTCCTATATCAGGTACAGTTGAAGTACTTGACAAGGATAGAAATGTTGTTTCATATGAGAGCATGAACGGCTTGACATGGATTAATACAGTACTTCCTGCAAATGTCGGTACTACAACAACTTATACATTGAGAGTAACAAACGGTAATGCACTTTCAACGGTTGAATATCCGTTAATCTTGAAACCTGCTGAATATCATACAGGTTTGAAGTATGTACAGGTTGATCCGCTTACTCTTATAGGCAATGTTCTTGTAGGTTCGGGTTATACAGATGTTACAGATATAAATGAAAATGTTTATAACTATGTAATTACCAAGGACCTTGAATATATCAATATTAAGGCTGAAACTGTAAACTCTACTTCAAAGGTAAGCATTGCATCAGAGTATAATTCGGCTAATGTACAAGAAATCGAAAGATATAAACTTGATACATCAATTAAGGATATTTACATTCCGATTGACGTAACAACAGAAGAGAATGTTGTTGAACATTATGTACTTCACTTAACAAGAAAGAGTATTGATGATTCATTAAAGACTGTTAAGGTAACATACGGTAGCAATGTTTATACTCCGACAGCTGAAAACAGAGTAATAGATGAAGAAACAGGAGCAACTGCAGATGTATATGTAGTTAAACTTGATACTCCGGGTAATGTTCCGTTTACAAATAAGACATATGTTGATATTTTGATAGAGGCTAATGATATTTATACACTTGTAAATGCAGGCAGCCCGACGGCAACAGACCCAACATCAGCTAATTCGGATAAGTGGACAGCAACTAATATACTTCTTGACGGAGAAGAATTAACAATCTATGAAATCAAGTCAAAAGCTGCTGACTTAGAAACAATTAAGGTATCATATCTATACATCTACAAGAAGAGTGATAATGCAAATCTTGAGACATTTACCGCAACTTACAATGACGGCGGAACAGAAACAACTGTTGAAGCCGGTAAGGATATAAACGGTAAATATCAGCTATGGATTCCGTCTGATGTTACAACAGTAGATCTTGAGGCTATAGCATCAACTCTGTTGGCAGAAGTACAGATTGACGATAATACTTCGTCATTACATAATAATGTTTATAAGAACTTTGCAATAACAGGTAAGAACACTATTAATGTAATGATTAAATCTTCATTAAATACTACTGCTGAGTATAAAATTAATATCAATAGATTGAATCTTGATCTTGAAGCTGTACAGGCAGGACCTTACGGCGGCGGCAACTTGTCAAATGCTCTTTGGGACAGCACAAGAAATGCATATGTTGTTCGTCTTGAACCGCAGACTGATGATTTGCCAAGCGCAATCGCATCAGCACTGGCTAAGGATGCTAATAACTACATCAGAATAGGTCACTTGACAAGACCTGAAAAACCTACTCAGGAAAGTATGACAGATGAACAGTATGCAGCAGCACTTGCTCAATATGAGAAGGAGGTTGCAGCATATGAAACAGCCGCAGCAAACGACTATGCAGCAACCGATGCAGGTGTTGTATGGGATGGCGGATGGCGTCAGACAAGCAACCAGTCTTATAAGATTCCTCTAATCAAAAAAGATGGTGGATTTACAGTAGTTAAGATTCAGGTTGGTGTAGCTAATAACTATAAGGCTCAAGCAGATGCAACTATTGATGAAAAGATTGGTACTGTTAAGACTTATACATTCCTAATAGGTCAGAAGTATAAGAACACTGATGCAGATATTGATATTTATATTGACGGTAACTTGCTTAAAAATCCTGAAAAGGTCGGCGATGAGATTATCTATAGATACGGTATCGTGAAGGATGCAACTGTAAAGGTTGGACTTCGCATTGATGAACATGCACCAACTCCATATGATCCGACAGTATCAGTAAATTCAGTATCTGAAAACGGAATTGTAAACAGATCTGATTATAATTATCCGACAGATGGTGTACTTACAATTCCTGTAAATGCGGCAAGATCAGTATCTGAAGATACTCCTGATACAAATATTACTATTGTATCAATACCGGAAGCAGGTACAGGATATACTCATCAGTATAAGGTTGTAATCTACAGATTGTCAGAAAATACAAATGTACTTCACAACAGCAGTAACAACTCAGAAACTGTTGTAAATGAAACTACAAGATATGACGGTGAAACAAGTCCAAATGTTGTAGATTATTACAAAGTAAGCGAATCAACACTTACAGTTGATGAAAACGGTAATAAGTATTTAAGAGTATATATCAAGACAGAGTATTCAAAGGCTAAGATTACTCTAAACGGTAAAATATATACCGGAATAACAGATGATGAAACTGTAATAAGCGGTTCAAATGTAGTAAACGGCGGAGATATTCACGGTATCTTGATTCCTGTAAAGGAGGGCGAAAGTGTTAAGGTAATTCCGTATGTAGTAACATCAGAAGACGGCAGACATACTTCAAACAATGCATTAAACGTAACAATCCAGTCAATTAATGCTGATGCCGATTATGTAACGGTTAATGGTGTAGAAGCATATGGTCCGTTCACTGAGGGCGATTCGGATCTGCCGTATTATAACAGCTATATTCCTTACAGTGTATATGAAAAAGCAGTTAATAATGCCGAAAAGACATCGGTTGTTGTTCAGGCGGCTGTTCAGTCGAAGGATACAACAGCAGAACTTCTATGGGAAGATGGCGACTTTGATTATCACGGAAATGATGCTAAATACAACATTCCGTTCAGAGTATCCCACTCATACTTGTTTGACGATGCAGATCCTGATATTCCTCATGTGGTTAAATTCAGAATTATCTCTGAAGCGGGTACAATGCAAGAATATGACTTGAGAGTTTATCTTGCAGATAACTCAAACAGAGATGTTGAATATGATGCCGAAAGTGATAATTACAGTGTATGGGTTGGTCCTGCAGGAACAATTAACAGCATACCGCCTGCTAAGTACGATAAGGACACAGGCAGATACACTGTAGAAATTGAAACAGGTATAACATCTGTTGACATGAAGGTAATCGCAGATTATGAATATGCGGGCGTAGATATTTATGACCCATATACATCATCATATACAAATAACTATGAATTACATCAAAAACAAGTACAACTTTCAAATCTTGAACCTAACCAAAACTACACATTGTACTTTAGAATACGTTCACAGGATGAAATGTTGTCAGGTGTTGGTGATGGTAAGGAATACATAGTAGACCTAATCAGAAAGTCTAATAACAGAAAAATTGATCACGTATATGCATATCCTGAAGATAAAACGGGTAAGTTGTTCCAGTCAGTTGTTGAAAATATAACTGTAAACAATCCGATTATCATAAAGAATATAACATACGGTACATCAATCGTTCCTATTGAAATCGGTGCTGATTACTCAACAGCAAGAGTTGGTATGACGATAGACGGTGTAGATACTGTTTCGACAAATCAAACTCTAAAGATAAATATTCCGTTTGACAGTAATGACGATGATGTTGATGAAACAACAGGCGAACGTTCAAGAACATTCCAGGTAACGGTATGGAGTTATGAAGGTGATATTGCACCTGCATACTACACACTTAAGATTATCAGAAAGATGAATAATCTAAAGCTTAAGGAAATTACACTTGACGGACGTTATGCAGAGCAAGACAGAAACGACCCTTATACATTCAGAATTGATGTAGGGGCAGATGAAACACTTGTAAATGAAATCAAAGCTACTGCTCTGAACGCCGGGGAATACGTAGAATTTGAGAATAACGGATTTGCTCTTTCAAGCAATTCATATTTGAATTATGACGTATCAACAATTCCGACATCGTCATCGGTAACGATTGATATTAAGGTCGGTTCGCCTGATTTGTTGCCGGGTGGTACAACTCCTGACGACATAAAGACGACAAAGCTTATTATTACAAAGCTTTCTCCTGAAGAAATGCGTTCTGATTTGAAACTTGATATGTTTGTCAGCGATATTAAGTTAGTTGACAGCTCATATGTAAAGGCTGCAAAGCAGAGCGAAGATAAGACACTTGTAAACGGCAAATATGTTTATACATATAATTACATAAGCTATATTAATCCAACGGCAAATATGGCATATGTTAAGTCACAGACTAAGTCGGCAAGTTCAAAGATTGAATTCTTTACTGATTTTGGTAAACCTGCAATCGCGAGCGGAATGTTGGCAGTTGATACAGAGGCATCAATGTCAGGTATAGATGACATCATATTGAAAGCCAGAGTAACAGCCGGTGACGGCAAAACACAGGATTACACATTGATGATTCAGAAAGCTTCAAGTGAACTTGGTATAGACAAAGTATATGTTGACGCTACAGGCGGACTTTCTACTGAAACTCAGCAGACAACAAGAGTTACAGGTAAGGTTACAGGTTATGAAGCGGGTGTGGAACCTAATACAACGGCAATATCGTACAAAGTTGAAATGCCGATGAATACATACATTGCACAACCGTTTGTATTCGCAATAGACCCATATGCGGTAATTCAGTTCTATGAGTACAGAGATGGTACATATGTACTGAGCAATAATAAACAAATTCAAGGAACTAATGTAAACTTCGCAGGTGCTACAACGGATGCCGCCAGTATTGAAGACAGAAATTTATATAAGTTCAGATTTAAAGTAACATCGAGAACCAACAACGCATCTCAGGAATATGTAATCAACCTTATTAACAGCCCTGAGGGTACTCAGTTGAAAAATGTTAATATCGGTTTGAGAAAAGAAGGATACAAAGATTATCCTATAGATGAATCTGAAGTAATCTTGAAGAATGCAAGTATAACAGGTCTTACAACTTACTTGGCATCAGTTCCACAAGGACGTGATACAGCTGTAGTAAAACTTATAAGTGAGAATAAGTTTGCTAAGATATATGTAAACGGTGTTCATCAGAACAGCGCAGTAAATACATATATTGATGATGTAAAACTAAACGGTCGTGTTACGCAAGTTCCTGTAACGGTAGAATCTCCGTCAGGCGCAACACAGAACTATACGATTTACATTGTTCAGTACATCTACAACTTCGATTTGAACACAGTCGTAAATGACGAACTTACAGAAAGAATCGGCGATCCGGTTACAAATGAAGACGGTGTTATCATTTCAAACTATGAACGTCCGACAAAACTTCCGTTCTACTTGAGCGATGCAGATATGCAAATTAATATGGCAGACCCTCAAGGTCATAAATATTACGTTCAGATTGACGACGGTGAAAAGATACTTGTAGATGATACAACTAATAAGCAGACTATTAAATCAACAATTAAGCTAAAAGAAGTTAATTCGATTGTTCAGCTTCGTGTATATGACGAAGACGGATTCTTAATAACAATTAACAATATTTTAATTAAGCGTGATATGCTTGACGCAGAACTTGGAGCAATCCGTGTAAATGACAATGATGCAGTTAAGACAACTCTTGACAGCGGCAAGATTATATATGAGGCATACTCATATTCAGAAGCAGAAAATCCAACTGCAAAAGTTGATATATATGCTGTTGATAAAAACGCCGCAATTACGTTGACGGGTCTTACAGTATCGCAGACATATACATTGGGAGCAGGTAAGGGCGGTCAGCTTACTGCAAACGTAGATTTGAAGGTTGGCGACAACTACTTCTCGATTGAACTTAAGAAGTCGGACGGCAGCCCGTCAATCTATTATACATTACGTATCAAGCATATTCCGGTTGACGTATATCTTGATGATTTGTATATCACAAAGAAGGACAATTCAAATAAGATACCGTTCTATAATTCATCATTTATAAAGACGGTTACAACTTATTCGATTAAGACTGAAAATGATTTACATGAGTATGATGTATATGCAAATGCACATGAAACACATCAGAAACTACTTGACTATGCGAAGACACAAGGCTGGAATCCTAATGATTATGAAACAAGAATCAAGATTACAGACGCAGGCAGTGAGCAAATCGACGATTTGAGTAAATATATTAAGCAGTATGTCAACAGTATGAAGACAGACGGAACAACTTCGGAATACTTCAGAATACCTATTTACTTGAGAGTTCCTCACTACACAAAAACTTATTATATAGAAATTCATGACCCTAGCGATGAAAACCGACTTGCAGATTTACAAGTTATCGGTTACGACTTGGATCCTGACTTTGATAAGGATAATTATAAGATAAATAAGCCTACAACAGATGATGAAAAGAAACAGGGCGTTTATACGGTAAATGTTGAATCAGAAAAGACTAATGCAGACATTTACGCTAAGGCATATCATAATCATGATGGTGCTAAGACGATGGTTACAATTCTTGATTCAAACAAAAAACCGATGAGTAATGCGTTTGTTACAATTACTCAAAACGTAAATCTTGAATATGGCGATAACGTATTCTATGTAAAAGTAACAAGTGAAACATCTAAGGAATTGGAATACGAACTTCATATTTATCGTAAGCCGATAGACGCAAGCGTTAAGTATGTCATGGTAAATGATATGCCTGCCGCTTTGCAGCCGGACGGAACATATGTTGCATATGTTGAATCGGGTACAAATCCGATTGTTAAGGCTATGGCAAGCGATTCAAGAGCAACAACAACATTAAAGACAAATGGCGCAGCAGATGTTTCGTCTACCGGTTGGGTAACGATAACTATGCCGACTATATCGTCTGTAACTACAAATGTTGATATTAATGTTTCTTTGACAGCCGGTACAGATACAATCAGTAGAGATTATGTATTGAAGTTGATTAGTGTGACGGGAGATATTCTAAGTGTTTATATGGATGTCGACAATGGAGACTTCGTAACAGATACAACTCGTCAATATGCAAATCCTATTGCAGCTGTTTGGAACAGTGAAAATAACCGCTTTGAAATAGGTATTCCGCATAATGCGACATATACACCGATGATGAGAGTAACAACTCTATCAGACGGTAAGACGGTTAAGATTGGTACTTTAGCTGAGCAAAACCCTGATGCGGGAACAACAAAGCAGTTTACCAATAAGACATACTTGATGAATAATCCTCAAGATATAACCGTTACTGTAAAGGATGTTGCAACAGATATAACCAAGACATATATTGTACACGTAACAAGAATGTCAGGCGATGCAGACCTTATTGAACTTGAACCTGAAAGCGGCGTAGTGATGAAACCTACATTCGATAAGGATGTTCATAACTACGAAATCGATGTAGATACAGCTGTTACACAGGTGACATTTGATAAGATTACAGCAAGCAATAATGCTACAATCAAGCTTATGACATCTACAAGCAACGGTTCAAAGCCGGTTATCAACCATACAAGCGGAAATAGCTTTGTATTTGATAACTTGACAGTTGGTAACAACATATTGAAGATTGAAGTAACATCTGAAGACAGAATAACAACTAAGACATATACGGTTACAATAAATCGTAAGATTCCTGATACTGACGCTACTTTGGACGACATCAGAGTCGTTATCGGCGGTAAGTATTACAGCTTAGTTCCGATGTTCGACAGAGATATTACGGATTACTACTTCATTGTTGAAGGTGAAAATATTAATGATATTAATATTGAAGCAACACCGAGCAGTGCTGCAAGTGATGTGGCTTACAAGATTGACGGCGGTTCTACCACAAAGGGAACAAGCGTGACAATCAAAGACGGTTTGACTGAGAAATCAACAACCGAAGTTGCATTCAATGTATCGGCAAGCGGCGTAGTAATGAAAGAGTATAAGATTACACTTTATAAGAATACTAATGCTAATATCAATCCAAAGCAAAACTTCTTATCGAGTATATCTCTTGCAAATCATACATTGACAATGATGAACAGCTCATCAGATGTAGATTATAATTACTATTCAAATGTAACTAATACGGAAACAGATGAAGCAATCACAGTAATTCCGAATACAAATGTTACGGGTACAGACGGTAATATGACTGCAACATTGTATGATGTAGCCAATAATACAACCGAAACGATGTTGTCCGGTCAGCCGACGCCGGTTAAGCTTGATGCGGGTAATAACTTGTTTATTGTCAAAGTAAGCGATGGCAACGGCAACAGTCGTTACTACTCAATTACAATAAACAGAGCAATAGATAAGAATACAAGCGCATTGCTTTCATCTCTGACAGCAAGTGGTCAAAGTATGACGCCGACATTTGATAAGAATGTAACATCATATAAGATTACTGTTGCAAATGACGTTGATTCAATTAAGATTAACGCTAAATCCGAAAATACAATGTCTGCTATTTGGGTAAGAAGTGAAGCCTTAGATATTGATGTTGATGCGGTTGGTACGATAAATGCCGATATTAAGCTTGTAGAGGGTAGCAATAAGATTGTTATTACGGTAACTGCTCCTAACAATACTGCAAAAGCAGGTAATAGAACATGGAATAACACTAAGAAGGTTTATGTAATTAATATTTACAGAGGCAGTGAAAATGATAATGCTGACCTAATAGATATTAAGTACACAGCAGGCGGTATACTCACTCCTATATTTGACAGTGATGAAACAAATTATCATTTGACTTATACTTATGAGCATGAAAATGTTGATTTGATACCGATTGCAAGAACTCCGGATGCTATAAAGGATATAACAGTTACATCAAGCGAAACTTCTAAGGTGATAAGCAGCGGAGATACATTCTCATTGTCACCGCTTGCTGTAGGTGAAACGGTAGTAACATTCATTGTAAGAACAGTAAACGGTACAGAAAAGACTTATACGGTTTCGGTATATCGTAATAAGTTTGAAACTCCGATACCTGAAATTACAGGTTTGGAACTAAAAGACCAACACTTTGATGACTATGCTATAACGCCTGCATTCGATAAGGATGAACATTCATATTATGCAAGTGTTCCAAGTACATTTGAAAAGGCAGATATTAAGGTAACTGCTATATCAAATGACCCATCGGATGAAGATAATCTAACGATTAGAGTAAACGGCAGAGTAATAACAAGCGGTACATGGAATAATATCTTTGAACCTATTGAATACGGTGATAACATATTCACGATTGAACTATCAAATGCTCAGGAAAATAAAGAGTATTATACATTGGTAATCAATCGTCAACAACCTGACCTTGACCCTAAACTTATTGATTTGGCAGTTAAACAGAACTTTGCATTGTCACCGGCATTTGATCCGGATAAGACGGCATATGAAATTAATGTAGATGAATCAACATCATACATTAACCTTATCCCAACTGCCAATGATGCGAAGATTACTGTTAACAACCTTGAAGTTGTAAGCGGTATGGCATCAGAAAATATCGAACTTAAGAAGGGTAAGAATCAGATTAAGGTTGTTGTAACTGCAATAGATAATACAAAATCTCCTGCAGAGTTATCAATAACTAAGCGTGTATATCTTGTAAATGTATATCGTCCTGATTCGGATAACGATAATGCTCTAACAGAACTTGTTCTTAATAAGGGTACAGTCGTACCGGCATTTACAAGAGATGTAAAGAACTATTATGTAACAGTTCCTTATCAGGTAAATAAGGTAACGCTTGAAACAGCTGCATTAAATCCGGGCAGTGTGATTAAAGTGAACGGCACAGAATATACAGGCGCTATGGATATAGACTTGACAGACGGAGTATATAACTCAGTTGCAATCAAGGTATATGCATCAGCCGATGATTCATTGCCTGAAGTAACATACACATTGGATATATTCAGAAAGAATATGGCAGCCGATGTTCCTGACCTAAGCAGCTTGACTGTAGACGGTAAGGACATAATTCCGGATTTCTCGGCAAGAGAGCTTAACTACTACACATATGTAGATGCATCAACAACTCGTGTAACAATAAATGCTAAGGCATCAAGCAGTTCTGCAAACGTAAGCGGCATCGGAACATTTGCATTGAACGGTAATAAGACAGTAAGAATTATTACAGTCAGAAACGGCGCTACAATGCAGAAGTATTCTGTAACAATCTTGCGTGATATTGCAAGCAACGGTATCAGCGGTACATTGAACGGAGATGCGATAACAAACAGCACTCTTGAAACAATAACAGTACCGGAAGGTACAACAACAATTCCGCTTAATATAACTTCAGCCGACAGCGATGCAATAATTACTGTAAACGGCAGAGAGATTGAAAGCGGAAAGGACATTGACTTTACAATGTCAACACAAAAGGAAAGATTCGACATTAATGTTGTAAGCGCAATAAGCGGTATTAACAAGTCGTTCGTTGTATATGCTGAAAGCGATGCAGACAAGCCTTATGAACCGTTCATCAATCATATTATGATTGATCCGACAATCAATCAGACAGGCAAGGATGCAACATTCTTCACAGCGTTTGACGAAAAAGTATTTGTTTACAGTGCCGTTAATGACGGTGCTACACCGTACTTGTTTGCTAAGAGTGATGACCCGAATGTTTACATTGAAGTAATCAATGAAACAATGAGAGATTACTCATTGCAAGAAGGTATAGGTTCATACTTGGCACAGTCTATAGGCGAAAGCGGACAGGCAACATTCACATTCCGTGCAACTAAGTTTACTGAAAGCGGATACGAGCTTATTAATGAATATGTAGTAACTGTTTATAATACAGATGCACCTATCTTAACTGATTTGTGGACAGATAATGCTACTATGAAGACTAAGTTCTCACCGATAGTAAGAAATTATGATGTTGAAATAGGTAAGGGTACCGAAGCATTTACCGTACATACAAAGAATACTTATGAAAATGCACAAGTAAGTATGAGTATCGACGGCGGAGCTTATGTAGACGGTGACGTAAGAACATTTGATAAACTTCCTCTTGATACTAAGAACTTTACCGTAACGGTTAAGATAACAGTTGACGAAAAAGACGGAATTTATGTTCTGAATGTAACTCGTCTTGATAAGTTAATTCCTGAGGCATTCCTTGAAAACATTGAACTTGAGGATGAAACAGCTGCAGGCGACGGATTATATGAAATGACTCCTGCATTTGAAGAAAAAGATGCTGAATATTCTGCCAAGGTTAATTACACAGACAATACAATTACATTGACTGTAACAGCTAAAGATCCGGCAAATGATAAACTTGCCGTTACTACAAGCGACGGTAAGGTTACAACGGTAACAAGCGGCACAGCCACTGAAATTACATTGCCGTCAAGCTTCCTTGACAGTGAACATTCAACAGAAACTGTAACGGTAACTGTTGAAAATAAGGACGGTAAGATTGGCAAGTACGAATTGAAGATTACTCGTGATGACAGAGCAAACGGAGATGCAAGACTTGCAAGTCTGACAACCGATAAGTTCGATTTGTCAAAGGTATTTAACCCTGAAATCTTTAGTTATGTTGTTAATATCTCACCTTATGATGAAGATATTACGGTAACGGCAGAAGCTAAAAACCCAACTGACAGTATAGTATTTACTCATAAGGGTAAAAATTCGGCAGAATCAATCGGCAGTGCAAGTGAGAAATTTGAGCTTGACGCGGGTGAAGCTGTAGATTATGTATTCGTAACAGTAGCTGAAACTCCATACACTTATGTAATTAAGATTGTAAGAGAGAACACAGCTTACCTAAGCAACATTATCGTAACAGATACAGTTGATGGAGACGGATACGAAGAACTAAATCCTAAGTTCGATGCAAGTGTAATAAGCTACGATGTTCTTGTAGATCCGCTTGCAACAGAAATCGAATTTACGATTAAGACTACAGAATATAATCCAATCCTAAATATGAGCATTGAAGGCACGCAGGTAGCAAGTAAGTCGGCATCAGAATTAACACATATGTTTGACCTTGCACTTAACCAAAAGTCGTTCACAATCGACTTTGAGATTGTAAGTCAGGTAAGCTCTACGGTAACTAACGGCGGTAAGTATCGTGTAACTGTTACAAGAGATACTGCCGAAACAGTTCCAGAACTTCAAACTTACATAACAGGCAGAGTTCATTCGGTTGCTCAAGGTGACGATACTGCAGAAATAAGAATGTATGACAGCAGCAATAATCTTGTTGCGGTAGATGCGGCAGGAAATACGGTTTACCAAGTTGGTCTGAACGGCAACTTTGAAATCTCGCTTCCTGATGCAGATACATATCATATTGTAATAAGCAGAACAGGTTATTTGGATTATGAAATCACCAACATTGTTTCAACCGAAACTTTTGTGAAAGCTAAATATGACTTTGGTATGATTAGAATTACACCGGGTAACGTTACAGATTATGATGTAAGTGACGGCATCATAGATTATGTTGATGTTAACTTAGTAAATGTATTCCTATATAACATTATTATGAATGACTATACAGGACAAATTATTAAGGATTCGATAACAACAACTGAAGATGGAACCGAGGATGAAACTAAGGATACTGATAAGAAAGACGATTCGAGTGATAATCCTGAACCTCCGGATAACGGAGCAACGGATAATCCGTCAACGCCGTCAACTCCTGACAGCGGAACAACAGATAATCCGTCAACGCCGTCAACTCCTGACAGCGGAACAACGGATAATCCGTCAACACCGTCAACTCCTGACAGCGGAACAACGGATAACCCTGAAACTCCGAGTGAAACACCGGATACACCATCAACTCCAAGTGATGGAACAAACAGTGGTGACAGTAAGGATGATAGTACAACGACTGATACACCTAATAAAGGTGAAACAGGCGATAATACATCATCAGATACTGAAACGGGAGATAAATCCGATAATACAGAAACACCGTCAGATGGTAATACATCAAGTGATAATACATCAAATGGTGATACATCATCAGACAGTAAGTCGGATAGTAAATCAGACAGTGCTAAGAGTTCAGAATCATCATATTCTGTTTCAACGGCAGTAGCAGGTGTATCTGCTTATACAGAAATCCAATATGGTGATGGCACTAATACAGCCGGCGCTTATTACGAAGCAAATGGCAAGAAGATAATTTCTTGGATTAACTTTGAGGGCGGACGTGTTGAAAGAGCTGATTGTGATTTTGACGGTGACGGCTCAATCACAACAAAAGACCTTCTGTATGCAGGTATGTATTTTGGAAAGAAGACTCCTGTATTGGATAACCAAGGTCCCGACAAAGTCAAAATAAAAGCATATTAATTAGCTTTAAGGAATCGACAGATTTAATTCTGTCGATTCTTTTTTTGTTTTATACATTTTATGTAATTTTATTAAACAGTAATAATTGTAACATTCACACAATATACGATAATGAACTGTAAAGAATAAACGGTGTTTTTCTTGAATAGAAATGTTGACTTTTGGTATAAGTTGGTGTACAATTAAAGTATAGAATTACTCATAATAGGGATAATTGCAGTAGGGGGGAGAGCATGCATATTGGGAAAAAGAAAATCACAATAAGCGCATTTATTGTGGTTATTTTTGTATCTGTTATTGTTTGGGCTGCAACATCTTACCCAAATGCAGCTATATCATTCAGTGGCATAAAAATGGTGGCTAACGGTTCAACAACTCAAGGCTTCGTTGATATATCTCTGAAAAATATTGATTCAACTGCAATATCTTATTGTATTGAATATGATAAAAATTACATAGAGCTTTCGGATGTGGCGACGAATACACCGATTAAAAACCCTACAACTTCTTCGGGAAGCGTCGGATATTCATATGATATTGCTCATGATTATTTTGAACAAAATACTGATGATTTTCCAATCGGAAGCTTTGGCGACTTTAAATTACCGTCTATGATTGGTGTAAGTATGCCGATTATTGGTGTTGCAGATGCCGACAACGGCAGAGCAATAATGAACTTCTTACCGCAAGAAGGTACAACTTCTAAATACATAACTGCGGTAAAAGGGCGTGACGAACATCTTATTCTTGCAAACGGTAAAAATTTAAAACTCGGACGATTGAGCTTTTATATAAAAGACCCTGCAAAGTTTGCAAAGCTTTCAAAAAGCGAACTTAAGGATGTTATTAAAATTGTACCGTTTTCGACAATGATTACAGTGCAGGACGATACTATTACAGATGATGACGGTGTTCATATAGGTTATATCGACAGCAGTGACGGAGATGTCAAATGGTACTCAAGAGCCGATAAAAATGTTGAGTGTAATTTTGAGATTGAAGCGGCACTTTCAAATGTTAAGGCACTGAATGAGGAGCTTACAGTTACTTCTTATGACATCTATAAGAATGGTACAACAGATGATTTACTTGATTTCATAAATGATAAAATGTCGATTATATCACTTCAATATGCAGACGGTTCCGAAAGACCGGCAGTGTTTAAGTGGGATAAGACGACAAGCAATCTAAGCTCGATTTCGTGGAATCCAAAAGAAGGTGACTATACGGTTGTTCAAAAATACAATGATGATTTTGATATAACCGTTACAATACATGTGACGCCGATTAATTTGATTGGTTTCACGGCAGAAAATGAGAATTTGACGTATTGGACCGGTGCGGCGGATTATCCTGCAACAATAGACGATTTGAAACTTGCACCAAAAGCAAAACCGATACTTGATAAATATATTCCAAACGGCGGAGTACCGGAGTTTAATATCGGATGGTATCAGCTTAGCACTGAAACATCGCAGCTGCTTGATATACCTGACGATATCAAAAATAAAGTGGTAGGCAAATATACAATTTTGGGACACATTGCGGATATAAACAAAATATCAATTAATTATCCGTGGCTTACAGTAAAGGACAGCTCTGATGTCAACTTTATAAGAAATGTTGTCGATAACGAGAGTGAGCTTCCAAAAGAGTTGGAGGTTGTAAGTGCTGTCACGGCTGATGACGGTACTTTGACAATAACAGTTAAAAATAAAGATGGGAACACAATTCCTACAGGTACAACATTTGATGTGAGAATGCCGGGCGGAGAACTTATTGATTCTTCAATGTCGGGTTATAATGCTGTTGTAAATGATGACGGAACGGCAACAATTACTGTAAAGGCTGATATTGCAATAGATTCTGAAAAGAAACTTGCACAGATTATAAACCTTGGAAGTAAAGCCGGTAAGTTTGAAATATCATCAACGGAACCAGGAAAAAATCCGGGACCGTATACTGAATTCAGTACAAATCCGAGAAAAAATATTTATTTAGACAGCTATACTTTTGATTATTCGGATTTGCAATCGGCAATGTTTCCTATCAAAGCGGGTGTGAGTTTGCCGACAACTGTAACGCTTCCTGTACTTTCTGATTTTGTTGGAACAACATATGATGGATACGACGGTACGGAAATAGGTAAGCTTTCGACCTTTACAGTTGATTCGTGGGATGTTATTGACGGAGATCCTACATTGGTTGGCAGTGTTGTAACTGTAAGAGGTACGCTTTCAACAACGTCATATACAAACTACGGAAATGTTGTAAATGAGAATAATAACACAGTTGAGATTAAGTATTTGGTTGTCAACGGTGATGATAGAGATGAAATTGATGTAATACCCGATTTTACATATGACAAAAAACAAGTTGGGTATGATTATAACGATTTGCAAACAAATTCATTTACTGTTAAAAATATAGGCTCAACCGATATATACGGCTTGACAGCTGCTATTTCTTTGAGTAAAGATGGGAATAAAGAAGCATTTACCATCAGCAAAAAGTTGCCTCAGATTTTACAAAAAGGTGAAAGTGTAGACTTTGATATAACAACTAATATAGGTCTTGATGTAGGAACTTATGAATGTACAGTTTCTGTTATATCAAATGATGGAGTCCTTCGAACGTTTAAAATCTCTTTTGAAGTTACAGAAGCTCCTACATATAAAATAGAGCTTGTTTCTGATAATATAAAATATGGTAAAGCAGAAACGGACTCGGGATTATATACTGCAAGTGAAGGTGAAGCTGTTTCAATAACAGCAACTCCCGAAGAAGATTGCGTTTTCACCGGATGGACATGTGAAACTGGTAATGTGATATTCGCAGACAGCACATTGTCTAATACGACATTTGAAATGCCGGCAGAAAACGTTAAAATAACGGCTCACTTTAAAGAGTCGCTTGGAGCGAAACTCAGAGCGACAGAACTTATGGTTAAAGATACAAATGACAATGATCAGGATTTGCATGATCAGAATTGGAAAATTGTAAAGTTTGACCCTGTAAAACGTGAGTATTATGTTGCAGTGCCAAATAGTGTTGACAAAGTAAAGCTTTGGTTCAAACTTAGAGATGAAGCAAAAAATGCGACGCTGTCTCTTTCGCGTGAACATAATTCTGTAACTGATACATTGACCACACCAACGGAGGACGCAACGGATAATTATTATAAGTCGGAGGATATAGAGCTTGATGTCAGCCCTGTTGATAACCTGCTTACATTGACGATGACATATGATGATCCTAATGACGATCCTGATGAAGGCGAAGTTACAAGGTCGTATAAGATTCACGTTTACAGAAAAATAGAAGAGTCCAAATTGATGAAATTTAATTATGGTAACTCGCCGTATGGCTTGATTATGCGTGATACGGCAATAACGGATAAGGCGACGGCTAAAAATGAATTTGACAAAAATGATTATACATTTACTGCAGGATATACGCCGGCAGGCGCAACGGTGGGTGTAAATTATTGCGGTGAAGCTTGGACGTCGGGTGTGAATTATGATTTGGATGATACAGCATTGTTTGTTTTGAATTCGGGAACTTTTGCGGACCCTGGATATGAAAGCGTTATTAATTCGATTGGCGGAGCGGTAACCGATGTCACCAAAAAGATAACGGTTAATGTTTTAACGGAAACAAATGCGGCATATCAAGATGGCGGTTCTACGGATTATTCATCTGTCAATGCACAGACAATCAATCTGCCGTCGAGCGGTACAATATCCGAATTAAATGCGGAACGAATCCGACCTGATAAATATGAACTTGTTTATTCATTTGCAGATTTTGACGGTTCAATCGTTTCAATTAAAAGACCGTTAATCTTACTTAATACTCTTGGAGATGTCAATAATGATAAACAAGCAGATACAAAAGATGTTTCAAGAATAAGAAACAGATTCAGTGCAGATTTAGCTAACAACACAAATGTTACAGGTTATGATGTTGGCGGATTGCTAAATAGATATCGTATCTGCGATGTAAATAAAGATAGAGCGGTGAATTTGATAGATGCAAATAATATACGTGCTAAAAAAATAATTCAGTTCTATACTAATGATGGAGGTGGTGCGTAATGAATAAGATTCTAAAAAGGTTAGTGTCAGGATTTACGTCACTATCTATGTGTGCTGTATGTATGATTAGTATTCCTGCTACTGCGGATGAATACGAAAATATAGAAACACAGGCAACAAACAGAACTTTGTCTGTAGATTTTATGGGCAGAGGCTCTACACCGAATGATGCAAGTCCCGGTAAAGCAGGATTTAGTAAAGATGATGTAAACTTAACCAATCCGCTTGAATTTTGGGTAGGTATCGGCGTTGAAAATGTAAACGATTTACCGTTGTTTACTGACGGTGTTTATTCGTTAGATGTAGCGTTTGAATATAATCCGAATTACGTAAAGCCGTATTGGGATAAAACAACTGCATCTTCAGCTGCGGAACAAAGCTGGAATGATGAGTTGGTAAAGGGAAACCTGAGTTCAACAGGCGACAGCAGTGCTTGGTGGAATGATACACAATATGAGATTACATCTGTTCGTGAATGCGATATAGATACTGCGTTAAGTGATAGAGAAAACAGCACAGAAGCTAATCAACGTGTTTTAGACGGCTGGAAAATGTGCTATGTGGGTGTGGTATTTAAAGGGAACTCGCTGTTAAGATTTAAAGACTTGGCAAGTAATTCAAAGCAGTATTTGTTGAAATTGCCTTTCGTTCTTTTGAGTGCTCCCGATGAAACTGCGGCAGACCAGAATCCTACTGTATTGAGTATGGTTCGAGGAGGAGATACGTTTGCTATCGGTTCCGGTAGTGACGGTACAAATCCTTATGCATCATGGTTTGCTACGACACATCCGGCTCCGGATGATACTAACCTTAAAAATTTATTTGATTTCAGTGGCGATATAAGTCTGTTTGGAACAAATGATGCAATAGATGATATAGTTGCGGTAAAACCGGGAGAAACTCCGTCAGATCCGGGAGCGACTCCGTCACCGGATACAACTTATTATTTATCATCGGACAAGACTTTAAAAGAAGATAAGTTTAAAGCGGAAACTAAAACGTATTATGTAAGTGTTCCTAATGAAACGGAACAAATCAGAATGGACGTAAGTTCATCCGAAAAACCGACTGTAACTGTTAATTCGGCAAGCGTCAATGTGACAGCATCAGACGCTAAAAAGTATTCGTCAGATTTATTTGATCTTGCTGAATTGGACAAGACTGTAAACGACGGATATAATAATACGGTTACAATTACCGCAGGTGGAACAACTTATACGGTATATATCCGTAGATTGCTGAAACCGAAGATTACATTAAATTACGGTAATTCGCCATATGGCGAAATCATGAAGGCTTCTAATATTGCTGATTCTGATAAACAAAAGGCAAAAGATGCATTTGATGAAAAGAATATTTATAAAGCCCCATATATACCAACAGATGCTGCTGTTAAAATAAAATCCTCAACAGGAAATAGCACTACTTTGAGAACTAATATAGATGCATATTCGTATAGAGCATGGGTTGATGTTGCAAGTTTAAAAACAGCGACAGCTCAACAGCTTGAGGATTTGGAAAATCCAGATATCAATATGGATAAAAATGAAACTGCAATATTTGTTTATAATGGAAAATATTTTGTTGATCCGGGCTTTGTAGCCGAGGATTCATTAGGTAAAACAGTGGATAAATTAGATCGTAGAATAACTGTGCAACGAATGAATAAGGGTTTGAGTATCAATGGTTTATATGATGGTAACTATGTAGAAAAAAATATTGACATTTTAGATCAACCGTCAAAATATTTGTTTACAGAAATAACAAAACCATATGTAAAAGGTGATATTGACAGTGCGTTTATACGACCTGATATATATAAGATGATATACTCATTTGAAGATGACAATACACATGAAAAGGTAGAGACTGCAAGATATGTGGTTGTTTTACAGCCGAGAGGAGATGCAAATTTTTCGGGGTCAATTAATTTGCAGGATGTAAATCCAATGTATCAATATTTTAATAATGCTAATACATATTTTAAAACTGAGGGAACAGATCACGTTATAACTGGTACTGCTCGGTTGGTATATATATATAGATGCTTAGATTTAAAACCTACAAATTCGATTAATTTGCAGGATACAAATCCGGTATATCAATATACAAATAAGTATAAAGGCTTATCAAGTACAGATAAAGCAAATAGCAATAATCCGCTTGAGGAATGGTATGTTGAGTTGCCGGATTCAATATGACAAAGGAAAAGAAAGGAGAAAAAAGATGAAGAGTAAAAAAATAATGGCACTTATGATTGTGCTGTCAATGTTAGTTAGCATTTTTCCTTTGAATGCTATCACAGCATTTGCGGACGATGGACGTCTTACAGATGGTTCTACAAAAGCAGATATAATCTATGATTATATGAATTTTAAATCTGATTATGATTTGGCAGGAAATGGTGGATCATATACGGATGCAGATGGGGCATATGCTAATGATCATAAATCGATAGTGGCAGAAAAGGTTAGCACGCCTGATAGAGCTGATATACATCAGGGAGATGTTTTTGTATTAAGTATAAGAATATCTAATTTAAAAAGTATTAGGGCTGGTGCAGATGGTATTTTTAATATGAGTATACCATTTCATTTTAATTCTGAATATATAGCTTTAGTTGATGGTGAAGAAAATAATTATTCTGCCGATATGCCAAATAGATTGGGAGGCAGAAAAAATCAGGAATCGATATATAGCTCTACCATGGGTTATGGTGTTGGAGAGGGTAATATAAATGCTAATGTAATTACCTATGCCTTGAAAAGTAGAACACCATCTTATACCGGTGATAGTGATGCATATGTTGCTTTATTTTACTTTAAATTCCTTAAGGATGGTAGTGAAATACCTGATGGCACAAAAATTATAGAACATGAGAGTGATAATACTGACTTTAATATAGGTTTTGGTTCAAATGGTTCATCAGCTTCTTACGAATACAGCGAAGATGATGATAGTATTGATATCAGACCATTGTTTAATATTGATACATCTTCAGTAAATGTTGCACCGGCAACATATACAGTATCATATTATGACAGCTATGATGAAACAACAAAAACATATGGTACTCATATAGTAAATAAAGATACAAAAGTTGCTGAAGATAGTAGCCTAAGCTCTATTTCAGGAGCATCACTTCCTACATCTGCAGATTTTTCAGTGCCTTCAGGAAAGTTTATTGATAAATGGTACTATATTCCGAGCGATACAGGAATAGCAACAGAATTTACGACAGCAACAAAGATAACAGCAGATACAAAAGTTTATGCCACATATGTTAATGGTCACACGGTTACATTCAACAGTAACTATCCATCAGGTACACAGACAACCAAGGATGTTACAGTATCACCGAAAGCAGGTGCTACGATTGCTGAATCACAAAAACCAACAGTTGGTAGTTCGGGATCTGATTTTGAAACACCGGCAGGATATACATTTAAGGGCTGGTTTACACAAGCAAACGGTGGCGATGAAATCGTATTTGATGATGGTACAAATACTTCATCTGCAACTGACGTTTCAGCAATCAGCGATGTATATGCTCAATGGACACAGAGCTTAACAGTTACATTCCATGAAAACAACGGTCCAACAGATAAGACAACTCAAAAGACAGTTGACAAAGATGCAAGCCTAACAGATAGCGATATTCCAACATTTACAAGAGCAAATTATACATTTGCAGGTTGGAACACAAAGGCTAATGGTTCAGGTACATCATATACAAATGATGACTTAAAAGCATTGACAGTTTCAGCGGACGCTGATTACTATGCAATGTGGGAACCAACAGATAAAAATAATCAAGTAACATTGACATTTGATTCTACAGGATGCGATGGAGCAGTTTCGCCTGCATCAATTACGGTTGTAAAGGGAGACACTATTTACGCATATCAAATGCCGGCTGATCCAACAAAAACTTCAGCAACAGGCGACAAATACACATTTGAAGGTTGGTATGAAGGTTTATCACAGTCAAATGCTGATAAATTTAATGCACCATTTGAATTAAATGAAAATAAAAAAGCATATGCACATTGGACATATTCAGGCAGAGACCAAGTAACTGTAACATTTGATTATGACGGTGCAACATCACCTACTGCTCCGACAACTATAACTGTCGGTAAAGGTGATTCGATTGGCGATGCAATGCCAACAACACCGGTGAAAACAAATTATAGTTTTGATAAGTGGGTAAATACAGCTGATAATTCAGATTTTGATAAGACAACAACAGTAAATTCAGATATAACGGTAAAGGCAACATATAAATCTGATATTACTGTAAACTTTAACATTAACGACGGAACAACTCCGGCAACACCATTTGCTACAGACAAAGGTGCACCTTCAAAATCTTATACAGCACCTTCAGACCCTACAAGAGCAAATTATACATTTGTAGGATGGAATACAAAGGCAAACGGTTCAGGTAAATTCATTACTGCAGCTGATTACGCTACATTAAATGATGTTTCAACAGCTGCCGGTGGAACAAATCCGGTAGAATTGTATGCATACTGGGCAGATGCTCCTGTAACACCGGGTAAATTACCGAGTAATGAAACACCTAATGATAATGGTGTAAAAGTTACATTTGACAGTAATGCATCAGGAAGTGCTTCATCAACAGTAACGGATGCAAATCCGAAGTATGTATATCCGCATCTTGGAGATGCTCTTGGTACATTGATGCCGGAAGCTCCAACAAGAACAAATTATAAGTTTGTAGGATGGAATACAAAAGCAGATGGCTCAGGTACAACATTTACAGATGCAACAGCAATAACAACAACACTTGACGGTGTAACGGCTAATGGAAGCAAATACAACTTGGTTGTATATGCACAGTGGGATATTGCTGATAATGTTGACGCTAATGATAAAGTAACAATAACATTTAATGATAACAAAGACGGCAACGGTGGTACAAACGTTAAGACAGTAACAATTTTCAAGGGTGACTCTCTTGGCTATGATGTAACAGCACCGACAAACAAAGGTTATACGTTTGATAACTGGTATGGAGGTACAGTAACAGGCGGTTCATTGTCAATGACAACTACGGCATTTGACAAGACAAAGCCAATAAACAGTAATACTGATTACTATGCAAAATGGCTGTCGGATATTACAATCAGATATGATGTAAATGGTGGTGTAGGTACATATAATGACGTTGTGGGTGCGCCTACAGCAAACTATACAGATCCTGCACAGAATCCTACAAAAACAAATTATGTATTTATAGGATGGAATACTAAACCTAACGGATCAGGTAATTTTGTTACTTCAGCAAAATATCCTACATTGAATGATGTTTCTCTTGCGGCACAAGGCAGTGAGGCATCAGCTCCTACAACAGTAACATTATACGCATATTGGGCAGCTGCAAATGTAAATCCGGGAGAAAATGTTATTCCGGATGATATTCCTAAGAACAATGGTGTAAAGGTTACATTTGACAGTAATGTTACAGGAAACAAAACAAATGCAGCAGTGACAGATGCAAATCCAAAGTATGTATATCCATATCTTGGTGATGCACTTGGCGATATGATGCCAAATCAACCAACAAGAACACATTATGTATTCAAAGGTTGGAACACAAAAGCTGATGGCAGCGGTGTAACTGTTGATTCGACAACAAAAATAGACCAAGCAACACTTAAGGATGCACTAAAGGAAATTGCAGGTACAAAGACTGCATATGAAACAACATTGTATGCACAATGGGATATAGATCCTTCAGTTCCGACATCTGACCAAGTTAGTGTCACATTTAACAAAAACTTGGATCTTAATGGTAATGATACATCTCCTCGTGTAGTTACTCTATACAAAGGTGATTCAATCGGATACGATATAACAGAACCAACAAACGGTACATTTGAATTTGACGGCTGGAAGACAGCGTTTGACGGTACCGGTACTAAGTTTGATAAGGATACAAAAATAGACGCTGATAAAACTTATTATGCAACATGGTTTAAGTATTTGAAGGTTGAGCTTGTAAATGCAAATGCTGAATATACAGGACAAGTTATTTCGCCTAAGTACAATATTTATCAAATTAAATATGATGATGCAAGCAAAACTACATATACAAAAGTAGCGGACAGCGATATTGCAAAAGATGCAACGCTTCCGGCAGGCTTTACTGCAACTGTAACAGATAAGAATAATGCTGCAACAACAATTCAAAATGTCGGTGTTTATACAATAGCAATTTCTATTGATAATGCCGGAACTTATGCAAACGGTTATAAAATCGGTGTACAGGATTCAACATTTGAAGTAACATCAGCAAAACTTACAGTAAATGTAGATCCTGATACTCAAAAACAAAAAGCAGGTTCATCTCGTAAGGACCCTGTTATCACTGTAGTTGATGCTACAGGCAATACAGTCGGAAAAAGCGAATATGACATTAAGTATTACACATGGACCGACGCAGGTGCTACTCCTGACGGAAATATTCAGAAGAGTGAATTAAGTGAAGTTACTGACATTACAAAGGTTGGTAAGTATGTAGTTGCTGTTGAATTAAAAGCTAATTCAAACTATGTTATTGATTCGGTTAAGTCAACAACAACAGAAGCGGTATTACTTTATGATGGTAAGACAACAGGCTATGCTGAATATACAGATGCCAAAGTTGGCGGAAACATTGTTTATGAAGTACTTGCAAATGACCCTTCGATTAAAGAAATAAAAGCTAATTCTGTCAAGGGTTCAACAGTTGATTCAACTGCATTACCGTTTAAAGATAGCCAGTATAAGAATGATGTAGCATTTGATAATGCGGAAACTCCTGCAATTAAGGATTATTATGTAAGAGTTCCGGATGTTGATGCTGATAGCATTCAGTTTAATGTAACACTTACAAATCCTGATACTACAACAATAACAGCATCAGACGGTACAACTCTTACACCTACAAAGAATGGTGACGGTACATACACAATTAAGGCTCCTCTTACAAATAAGGGACAAACAGAAAATACTATCACTATTACAACAAAAGCAGGTACAGATAATGATGCACCTACATTGACATATACATTCCATGTTCAACAACTTGTTGAAGCTAAGATTACTTTGAACTATGGTAACTCACCATATGGTGAAATTATGAAGGATTCAGCAATTACTGATAAAACTGCAGCAAAATCAGCATTTAATGAAAAAAATATTTATAAAGCTCCGTATATTCCGACTGCGGTTCAAAGTAAATTAAAATCAGGAACAGGAACAACAGCAGGTCTTTCGACTAATATTAATACCTATTCATATAGAGCATGGGTAGAAGCAAAGAGTATCGCATCAATGACACCTGAACAGTTAGTAGCCTTAAATAATCCTGACATAAATATGGATAGAAATGATTATGCGATATTCGTTTATAATGGTAAGTATTTTGTAGACCCTGGATTTACTGCTACAGATTCAGCAGGAAATCAAGTAACAAATGTTACCAGAAAGATAACCGTTCAGAGAATGACTAAAAATTTGAGCATTAATGGTATATATGATGGTAACTATAAAGAACAAAATATTGAAATAGTGGATCAGCCTTCAAATTATTTGATTACGGAACTAACAAGACCATTTAAAGCAAATGTTTTTGAAGACGCATTAATTAGACCTGATAAATACACAATGACATATTCGTTCGTTGATGAACCAACAGGTAAAACGATAACGGTTAATAGATATGTGATTGTTTTGCAATCTCGAGGCGATACAAACTTCTCTAACTCTGTTAACTTACAGGATGCAAACCCAATTTATCAATTCTTTAATAAACCGGATATGTACTTCAACACAACAGGTAATAGTAATGTTATTACAGGAACAGCAAGACAGATATATTTATACAGATGCCTTGACTTAAATCCTACAAGTTCAGTAAATCTACAGGATGTTAATCCTATTTATCAATATATGAATAAATACAAGGGCTTGTCAGCAGCTGATAAAAAGGTTAATAACAATCCTATAGAGGAATGGTACAGTGAGTTACCAAATACACAAACAAATACAAATTAAAAGGAGAGAAAAAAGATGAAATTAAAAAAAGTTTTGTCGATTTTCCTTTCTGTTTCAATGATGTTGAGCATTATGCCCAATGTCTTTGCAGCAGGGGATGATCGATTGGTAGACGGGACATCAAAAGCCAAAATTTCTTGTGAATTATTTAAGTATAAAGAAGGCTTTGATGATGGCAATGCAGAGAATCAAGCTGGTTCCACAACACCTCTTGTAGAAAAAATGACAGCTCTTGAAGATACTACAAAAGATAGTGAGTTTTTTGTTGGAATTAAGCTTTCCGGTATAACAAATATTAAGGCTGCAGTTGGTGACGAGGGTGGACTTAATAGTATGTTTGTAAAGCTAAACTTCAACTCAGAGTATATTAAACCCGCAGATACTTATTTGAGTGACTCATACAGTAGATTTGCATACTTGATAGGTGCAAAGAATACTTCTGCTATTTTTGCTAATAAAGCAACAACAAAGTATTTGTTGAATGACGATGCTTCTGATATAACGCCAAATAGTGTCAACATTAGTATAAAGCCAAAGTCAGTTAGATATAACGGATCTGATGATCAGTATATTGGTATGATAAAGTTTAAATTGGCAAAAGATGCACCAACAGTAAATGTTCCAAATGTATTGAGTTTTGATGACACTGACTACAATATTAGTTTTGGTGAATATGGTAATGCTGGTTCATTTGAACCAAGTGATGATGATGATTACCTTGATATAAGAACGTTATTTGATTTAGATACTTCTGCTATCAATATTTATGCTAATATTGCTGGAGCAAGCTTAGAAAGTATTAAAGTTAAAAATGCACCATATACAATACCAAATCAATTTGTTGGAAGTGCACTTAACACAACAGGTTTACAACTTACAGGTCACTATGGCGATAATAGTGATAAAGATCTTACAGCTACAGATATGGCAAATGTTAAGTTCTACTACGGAGCAACAGGCGCAACAAGTACAACTGGATTAACTGCAGTTCCAGCATCTCAAGCAGAAATAAAAGATATAGACAATAAGGTCTTGTATGCAGAATATAAAGGTAAAATTGTTGAGATTGGTAAATATGTTGTAAAACCTGTAACAATTACAGAAATCACAGTAAACAACAATACAATACCAACTAACATTTATGATGATACAAATATTAATTTTAATAATTTAACAGTTAATGTAAAAAAGAATAATAACGACACAGCTACTGATCTTAAATTCACAAACTATGAAAATGTCAGTAATGGCTTGGCAATTTACAAATCTAATGCTGCTGGTACCGTTAATGCTCAGGTAACAGCTGCTGACAAATATGCTCACGGCGACAACTACTTTGTAGTAGCACTTAAGTCTGATACAACAGTTAAGAGTGCACCATTTAAAGTAACATCAAATTATGATGATATTACAATTTCAGCATCAACAAACAATGCTGCTAAGACATCATACAACAAAGATGATAACTTCGACCCAACAGGTATCGTTGTAAAAGCTAAGAAAGCATCAGAAACAACAGGTGCTGATGTAGCATTTGATAACTTTGACAGCAATTACAAAGTTGTAATTGCAACAAGCGAAACAGAAGCTAAGACAGCAACAGCTGTAACAGCAAGCACAAAGATTACAGAACCTATGCTTGATGGTAATCACAAGGTTTACGTTGTTTACACAAATGCAGGTAGCAATACACAATCTGTAGTTTCAGTTGCTACACTTGGTGCAAAGAAGATTAAGAGTGCAACAATTAGCGGTGGAAAGACAGCTTATACATATGGCGATAAGCTTAAGACAGATGACCTTAAGTTGAATGTTACATATGATGATAACTCAACAGGCAAAATCTCATATAATGATTTGGCAGCAGCAGGTATTACAGTTAAAATCGGTGATACACCTGTTAAAGCTGACACTGTTATCACACCTGATATGAAAGATAAGACAGTTAACTTTATCTATGGCGATAAAACACTTACTTCATCAGCTAAGATTACTGTAGCTGCAAAGACAGTTTACTACACAGTATCAGACGCAACAATTACAAAGGTATATGATGGCGGATTAACTATTCCTGCAGATCAAACACCACCTACAATTTCAATTAAGGATTCAGCTACAGCATTTGTAGGTAAAGACTCATACACAGTTACAGGTACATTTGCATATACAGATAAAAATGTAGGCACAGATAAGAAGATTAAACTAACAACTACACTACCGGAAACAAACGGTAAGTACACATTTGCACCGGATACAGATAAGATTAATGCTGACGGTACACTTAAGACAGCTGCAACAATTACAGCAAAGACTCTTACAGTTAATGCTGATGCTATAAAAGTTCCTGCAGTTAAGGCTAACCCTAATGCTACAGCTGATGTAACTGCTGATAGCTCATTGGTACTAACTAAGGATAATTCATCTATAGTTGAAGGAGATAACGTAACACTTCCATTTACATATAAATATGCAGCTAATGATGTAAAGACACCGGGTACTCCTGATGTAGAAGTTACAGAAAAGGCTCTTACAGGTACAGATGCAGCTAACTATTCATTCACGCCTGCAACAGTAAATGTTAAGGGTAGCGTAACTCAAGAAGCTTTCTCAGATATAGAAATTTCAGGTCCTACAAAGGTAACATACACATATCCTGAGTTGACACCTGACTTGAGTGACTTGGTAGTTAATGCAGTATATGGTACAGGTACTTCGGCAATAAAGGTTCCTGTTACAAACTACAAGCTATTGGATAAAGACGGTAACGAATTTGATAAGACTGCAAAGCTTCCTTATGGAGATACAGTAATAACAGTATCATACACAGAAGGCGTAGCAACAAAGACTAAGACAATTACTCTAACAGCAAAGAAAAAACCAATCAAACTTTCAGACATCACATTTGAGGCATCAAAAGCATATGGTGATAATAATGTAAATGCATCAGCAACATTACCAACAGATGCTATTGTAGCTACTGATGCTGATAAGGTTAAGCTAACATTTAAAGCTGAATTTGCTACACCTGAACAAGTTGGTGACGCTCAAAAGGTAACATTCTCAGACTTTAAGTTCGCTAAGGTCGGAGAAGGTGAAGAAGATGTATCAGGCAACTATGTATTGGTTAAAGATGACGGTAAAACAGAAATAGATGCAAATACGACAGTTGAAGGAACAGGTAAGATTACTCAAGGTACACAAGTGGCTCCTGTAGCTCCAACAGTAAGTGTTAACCAAAAGACAAACAACATTGTTGTAGCAGGTCCTTTGGGTGATAATATTGAATATTCAATTAACGGAACAGATTGGCAGACAGGAACAACATTTACAGGTCTTGAAAATGGTAAGGCATATACTGTTTCTGCAAGATATAAGGCTACAGAAACACTTGCAGCATCTCCTGCATCAACAGCAGACGCTACAACATACAAGAACCACCTTGTAGTTTACAAAGTAAATACTTCAACAAGCCCACTTGCTGAAATCTATACAAACGAGACATCAGCAACAAGTGATAACGATATTAATACAAAGATTCTTACAGCTAAGCCAAGCAAGTTCAAGGCATACTTCACAGATCTTGCAGGTAAGACAGCTATTACATATCCATTCACACTTTCAACAGAAACTACACTTTATATGTCTCAAACAGCCGGCGGCGGTGGCGGCGGCGGACGCAGCGTATCAATTAAACTTGATAAGGATACTGTTTCCGGTGTTGTAGGTGATAAGATTAAAGTTACAGCTACTGTAGCAGGCTCAACAGCTAAACCAACATGGACATCATCAAATGAAGATGTAGCAACTGTTGACGAAAACGGTAACATCACATTGGTTGGTAAGGGTACAGCAACTGTTAAGGTTAAGGTTAACGGCATAGTTAAGAATATTCCTGTAACTGTTAAAGAAGCTACAGCAACACCTGTACCAACAGTTAAGCCGACAGAAGCACCTGTAATCAACACAGAATATACAAAGCCATACGCTTCAGGTTATGATGACGGTTCATTCCTACCAAATAACAACATCACAAGAGGCGAACTTGCAGCTATGATTGCAAGACTAAGCTATGGTGACGATCTACCTGACGGTATGTATCAAGCATCATTCCCTGACGTTGATTCAGACGCTTGGTTCAACAAGTACATCGGTTATCTTGAAGATAAGGATGTATTAAGCGGTTATGAAGACGGTACATTCAGACCTATGGATACAATCACAAGAGGCGAAATCAGTGCAGTTATCGCAAGAGCTCAAAGATATGATTTGATTTCATACAATAACATCTTCACAGATGTAACTGAAAATGATTGGGCTAAGGATTACATTGAAACTCTTGCTGACAAGAATATCGTTTCAGGTTATGAAGACGGTACATTCGGTCCATATTCACCGCTAACAAGAGCTGAAGCTGTTGCAATTATCAACAGAGTTCTTGTAGAATCAACACCAATCGTAACATTTACTCCTAATGACATTGCAGGTCACTGGGCAGAGGCAGACATTCTTCTTGCAGTAAATGAAAGAATGGTTGGCGCAAATGCAGTAGTTCCTACAGTAAAACCGGAAGAAACTGTTGCTCCTGAAACAACAGTAACTCCTGAAGAAACTGTTGCTCCTGAAAAGACAACAGCTCCTGAAGCAACTCCTGCTGCTTAATAAATATCGAATTATAATAAATGCGATAAATAAAGCAATGTAATGACACAGGGCGGTTATCGCCCTGTGTTATTGCATTTCCAATGGCATTGTCCGTATCTTTGGACAATGCTTTCGGAAATGCAATAACAATTAAAATAATAAGCTGTGTAATTGATTTAACGGAAAAGAGGTGTAATAAATGAAAAAAATATCTGCATTTTTGATTATAATGATAGCAATGCTTATGGCAGGTGTATGTGCTCATGCGGCTGACTTTAGTGTAGATACAACGTCGCTTCCTATGGGTGAGGCATATAAGCCGTACTCAGCACAAATAACAATGAGCGGCGGAAGCAATGACGGATATAGTTTTGAATTTATATCGGGTTTTAAACCAACAGGTCTTACTGTCAACGAGGACGGTTCAATAACGGGTACTCCGACAAGTGCCGGATATTATGCTAATATGAATATCCGTATAAGTAATGTAGACGGTACATACAGAGATGTTACATTTAAGATTAATATAAGAGCGAGATCTATCAAGATTAATGTAACTGCTCCCAAGAATATTATATATGACGGAAACAGTTATACAGCGACAGTTAAATGTTATGATTTGAACGGTGGCGAACTGACAGACGCTGTACCGATTATAAGATACGGTAAAGATAATCTTTCGTCTGTAACAGATGCCGGAACATATTATATTGATGTTTATGTATCGGGTTGTATCATATCGGAACGTGAGGGTGATACGCATATTCAAATTGAACGTCAAGGTGCGTCAATTTCATTAAGCGGTGACAAAGAATATCAATATGACCAATTACCTCACCCGCTTACGGCAGCTGACGTAACGGTAACACCGCCTGCGGCAGGATATGTTATTGAGTATAGCAGAAACGGTGGTGAATACACAACCGATGTGCCTGTTTCAAGCGGTATATATACTGCAAGGGTGCATACAACAAACCCTAACTATGAAACGGTATATGACGAATGTATAATTAAAATCATAGGTGAAAAGGTAAACTTTACGGTAACAAATACATCGTTTACATATGACGGAAACAGTCATAAGGCAACTGTTTCTTCTGATCCCGCAGACATTGGATATAAAGTTACATATACTAATTCAAAGGGTGAAACTGTAGAAAATCCGACCGATGCAGATGTTTATATGATAACAATTACACTTGATAATGATATAGTGTATTCAATCGGAAATGATTATGATAATAAACTTACAATAAGTCCGCAATCGGGTCACTTTACAACGGATGAAAGCTGGGTATATGACGGAAAGACGCACAAACCGAATATGACGGTTGACGCACCGTATGATGACAGTAAATATACAATAACATACCGTAAGCAAGGTACAGAAACTGACTTGACTGAAATTACGGATGTCGGTGTATATGATATAATAATTACTTTCCCGAACGGCAACTATATTGCAGATGAAACATCATCGAAAACAATAACGGTTACGCCGAAAACAGTTAATTTTACGGTTACAGACAATGTAGTTGATTATGACGGTAACGAACATACCGCAAAGGTTACACCGACTGAAGCTTTGGCATCGGATTTGTATTCCGTAAAATACGTTAAACGTGATACAGAAACAAAACTTAACAGTGTTACAAATGCAGGTGTGTATGATATAGTAATTGAACTTGCAAACAGCAACTATACTTTAGACGGTTCTTTCAGTGCAACAATGACTGTTAATGTTACATATACATTTAATTTGGGTAATTCACCGGCTGCTATGATTTATAAGGATACGACGCATGATGCGGAATGGCAGAAAGAAGCGTTGGATTACCTAAAGGCAAATCACAAATTCAGTGAAAACTATTTGCCGAAGGACTGCAGTGCCGATATTACATATAATCCTATAAATAACATTGATGCAGACGGTAACGAATATACTGTAATAACAAGCGGTCTTGATAAATTTGTTGATCCGGGCGTGAATATAAATGACGGTTCGACATCTGATACTATAAAAGGAACGGTTAATGCCGTATCAGGAGTAGAAGGCTTGTATAAGGTTACATATCAAATCAACGATTCGACTATGGAGAGATATTTGTTAGTTGTGGACAGAAGAATAGGTGATGTCAACAGTGACGGCGCAGTAAACGGTATTGATGCAAATAATCTTGTTGGTAAGGATGCTGATGCGAACGGCGTAAAACAAGCGCGTATTTGGGATGTAAACAAGGATGGCAGGATTGACAATAATGATGTTAATGCAATCAGAAACAGATTCTCTGTAAGATTGGAAGCTTATTATCCTTGGTTATAATTTGACATTGGAGTTATGATGAAACAATTTTGGAGTTGATTTGTCATAACTCTTTTTTGTTAAAAATATTGAGAAACGGTGTTAAAAACAGTCGTTTTCAGTGTATAATATTGACAATTTCAAGTGCTTTGTGGTATTATAAAATATATAATAAGGATAACTATACATTGTTAAGATATATGAAAAGAGGAATTAAAATGAAAAGAAAAGCTGTTTCTATAATATTGGCTTTATCAATGCTTTTACCGACATTGAATTTTGCGGTGTCGGCTGATGAAATCAAAACAGAAATCAATTCGGAGCAGACTGAGGTTTTGGCAACTTCATCTCCGAATGAAAAAAGTACGGAAGAAAATATAGCGGCTACAAACGTACCGTTGGATAATTCAACGGATACTGTAAATATAAATAAAAATGATGTTGCACCTATGACAGGCGGAACAGATCTAAGTTCAGATTTACAAAACGGTGATGTGACAATTAATACAGACGGTACATATTATATCGGTTCTGTTGATGTTACAAATATTGTGACGGTAAAAACAGGTGTAACGGCGGATTTGACGGTTGAAAATGTAACGATGACGTCTGCAACAAGTTCGCCTATTATAATTGAATCCGGTGCAGTTGTTAATTTGCACATAAACGGCACAAATACCGTTACTGCTAAAAAAAGCGGTAAGGCAGGTATTAATGTGGCAGCAAATAGTATAGAGTCGGATTATTCGATGTTGACTGTTGACGGTGATGGTATTCTTAATGTAACAGGTACTGCACAAGCATCGGGAATCGGTGCGAATCTAAATCAATTACATGGTAAGATTATAATAAACGGCGGTACTATTAATGCTGTCGGAGGAATGAAAGGTACAGCTATAGGTGGAGGTATAAAAACATCTGGTAATGTCAGCGGATGTACAATAGAAATAAACGGCGGTATCATAAATGCAAGTGCAGGACGATACGGAACAGCCATAGGCGGTGTGGAGCGTCAGTCTAATGCGGAGATTATCGTAAATGGCGGATATATTAAAGCAACAGCCGGTGCTTCGGTGACTTATTCCATAGGACCGGGAAGAATGACTCCCACAACAGAACAATTTGGTGTAAATAATATATACATAAACGGCGGCAGTGTAGATGGTACGTTCAGAAGCACAGATTATGACAAAGTTCAAGATAAGGATGGAAATAAACTTAAACAAGTAGTTCTAACAATGCCGGATGCAGTTGAAATGGCAAATAAAGAAGTTACTGTCGGCTCATGGAAAACAGTAACAGACAGCGAAGCAAAGCTGTATGTATATGTAACAGAAGGTACAACAGGTTATGCCGTAACATATGCCGGTAAAATATATCGTACAGACGATATAGAAAATCAAACAACACTGACAGAATATTCGGGTTCAGACTGTACATGTACAGATGCAAATTCATCAATTAAATTATCTGTACCTGATGAAATAACTGTAAACAAAATTGTCGGACAGACAAAAATCAAATTAACAACTGATTTTGAAAAATCAAGTGACTGTACTTATCCTACTCATATTCTTAATTGTACATATACATTAACAACAGCTGACGAAAATGAAACAGCAATAAGCAGTGATTTGGCAGAAGTTGTGGACGGATATATAGTTGCACATTATAAGCAGGGAACTCATAAAATTCGTGTTAAGGTAACAGCAACTTTAAATGGATATATTTTTAATAATTCAAAAGATATTTCTTTGACGGGTGATGATAAATCGCAGTTTGATATTTCAAAAGGAAATATCAAAATAACAAAAAACAATGATAATAACGATATGGTAACAGTTACGGTTGGTACAACAAGCTATGATATTCCAAAGAATATGGAAATATATATAGTTCAATCAACAAGTCAAACAAGTAATGTAATTGAAGTGGTACAGGGTGCAAATCCTACCATTGTTTTAGATAATATTAATATTTTATCTCGTTCATCTATAAACAATGCATTGACGATAGGTGACGATGTTGAGCTGACCCTTAGACTGAAAGGCACAAATAAAATTGAGTCACAATCTGTAAATCTTGCGGCGGTAAGAGGTATAACGGCTACTTCAAAACTTATTGTTGAAGATTCGGGCGATAATGACGGTGTTATAACATTTAAGTCTGCAAACGGTGCAGGTATCGGTGATATGAAGCAATTTACTGTAAACAGCGGTACTGTATATGCTTATGGCGGAAATGGCGGTGCCGGTATCGGAGGCGGTAAAGACGGTTCGGGTATCAACGTACTTATAAACGGCGGTAATGTTTACGCATATGCCGATGATGATTCTGAAAGTAATGCGGCAGGTATCGGAGGCGGTACAGGCAGTGCATCTGGAACAAGCGGCCGAGGCGGAAATGTCATTGTAAACGGTGGTTATGTTAAAGCTGTCGGTAACGGCTCAGGTTACGGCATCGGTAACGGTGGAAATAAGACTCCGTACGGCGCTATTACAATTAATGGCGGAAGTGTAGACGCAACTCTCGGAACAACACCAAATAATGACCCATCATTTGATGCGTTTAATAATTCCGGAACAATTCCTGCAACTAAGTATAATCAGTATTTGGTAGAAACAACGGTTGACGGAATAACAGATGAGCAAGATGTTGAATACTCACTTGTTTCTGATAATGATACAGGTGCAGAAAAGAAAATAAAAACACGTACAGACAAAAACGGTAAGTTGTATTTGTATGCAAATGCCGGAAATCAATGGATTCGTGTATATAAAAACGGTACAACATATTACAGATATTCAAAAGTTGATTCGATGTCAAAGAATACATTTAATTGTACAAACAATACAGAGATAAGTGTTTCTTCTTTCAAAATTCCGGGTCAAATCGGGGATACTGTTATAGATAATGAGAACAGAGTAATCTCTGTAAAAGTACCTTATAACATTATATTGAAAAATATTACACCTAACATAGAATTTATCGGTGCATTTACTCAAAAAGATGCAATGAAATTTAATAATACAACATCAGCAACGTATAAAATAACGGGTAACGATAAGAGTGAAGTGACATATACTGTAAATCTTACTTTGGATTCAGAACATACCGAAAAGCAAGCCGATGTTTATGATGTTTCAAATGGCAGTGTTTATGTAACTGATCTTTATGTAACCTATGGCGGTGTACAATATAAAACCAACGATTTAGGATATGTAATAACGGGAACAACAACAGAAAATATAGTTAACCTTGATTCGGCAACGAAACTTCCGCCTGTTACATTGAAGAATCTTGATATAAAAATGTCTAATTCGGCTACTCCGATAAATATTATGGGAAATGTTGATATAACAATAGACGGTAACTGTACATTAAGATCAATGATGGGTAATGCCATTTCTGTAAAAAATTCATATTCAAACAATCCACAGCCTACTATAAAATCAACAGAAACAAATCCACTTGCCAATCTGCTTGATGTTCAAGGCGGAATAGGTGCAAATGCAGTAAATACCGAGGCGAATACGAAGCTGACAATAACAGGTGTACCGACAAATCTTACTGCTGTTACCGGAACTGCAGTCGGTGGTGACGGTGATTTTATTACAGACAGCAAGACGTATATTAATATTGCCGAAAACAGTACATCAACAGTTAAAAATGCGAACGGAGATAATCTTTATCAAGTAAAAGCAACATTGAATGGTGCAAAGGGAACAGAAAATATTTGTACATATGAAGATACAGATTATTATATTGGCGACGACCATATATTGTGCTTAATGGTTCCTAACGGTTCATATAATATGAGTGTAGGCTATAGCGAAGATGATTATTCAGGTACAATAGAAGTTGACAGTGCAATGGCAGAAGGAATTTTATATTCCGTATATGTAGAGTCGGTTACTTATGACAGCTCGCAAAAAGACAATAAAGGCGGTAAAGTTGACTTTACTGTTAAAGGTGTGTCAATTATAGGCAACGTTAAAATAAGAGTAAAGAGCCTGGAGGATATTCCTCTTGTTTTGGAAAGTGACGTTATTAAAGACTCAGACGGCAATTATGTTGCGTCGATAACTCTTCCGGAAAACCAAAGTGCAGAAAAACCTGTTGTCTATGAAGTATATTATGTTGTTAAAAATAAAGAAACAAAACTTAAAAATAACTTAATAGTCGATTATGATAAAAGTGTGTGCAGTATAACGGATTTTGAAATAGACGGTCAGCTTGGTCAAAGTACAATTTATGAATCGGAAGACAGTCATACAATCACGGTTTATATGCCATATGATCATGAGTATCAAGATTATTATACGCCTTCAAAACTTACATATATCGGCGGAAGAATTTCAAATGACCAAGGTAAACCGATACAATATACTGTTGATATAAACGGCTATGCGAGAACAAAATATACGGTAACTGCTCAAGACGGTACAACGACTGCCGATTATATGATTAAGATATATAAAGAGGCAACTCCGGTGATTACATCTCTGAGCCTTAGAAACCCAACATCCAGTGCGGCTTCTACCGTTACGGTAAAAATAATCGGACGTGCATTGAGCAGCATAAAGAACGCGGAAAACGAGAATAACAGAAAGGTATATATTTATTCTGATGACGGACTTGATCCTGTCGAGGCAACATATGACCTTGTAAACGGTGTTGATACATATACGGCAGAAATCAATATTCCTGAAAATACAAGCGATACAGAGGATAAAATATATACATTGAAAGCTAAAATCGGCGATACCGAACAAACAAGTGTTAATTCAACTATACGAGTCCCGAGAAAAGAGCGCGGACTTATCGGTATAAATGATTTTACAATCAATAATCAAATAGGCGATACAAAAATATCGGGTGAACAAGGTAAAAATATAAGCATTACAATGCCTTTTGACGCGGATATTACATCATTGCTGCCGAATGTTGAACTTGAAGATATGTATGCGACATATTCGCCGGCTACAGAGCAGGACTTTACATCTGATGTAGTTTATACGGTTACAGCAGAGGATAAGGTTACAACTAAGGATTATACTGTTCATGTTGAAAAACAGGCAGCACCTCAAGTGAACAGCATAACGTTTGAAGACCCTGAACAAAACTCGGAAAGCAGAGTACAGGTTCGGATTAACGGTGATAATCTTGATAATGCGGCAAATGCACTAAACCATGAAAAAACAATTACCGTAAGTGCAAAACTTGTAAGCGGTGAATCTGAAGGAAGCGGTATATCAACTGCAATCGCACAGGTTGACGAAACCGGTAATTACATTGCTACGCTTAATGTTCCGAAGAATGATAATGATACAAAGAGAGTTTATGAATTATCTGTAAGTGCTTGCGGTGAAAAACAGGATTTGTCTGGAAATACAACGCTTACCGTTCCGGAAAGAAAGTCGAACAGAAAAGAATTGACAGATTTTGTTGTTTCGGAAAACCAAAGTGAAATTTCAAGAAACGGAAATAAGTTGTACTTGTATGTACCGTACAACACGAATTTAAACAATGTAATACCTAAAGTAAGTCATACAGGTGTATCATATACACCTACAGACGCACAGGATTTGAACAGTACAAAAGAATACACCGTCATTGCAGAGGACGGAACAAAAAATGTATATCAAATCAATGTATTGAGAGAAGGCGTTGCAAAGGTAAACAACGTAAACATAAATCAACCTAAAACATTTAATGATACTGATATAACAGTTGATATAACAGGTCAGTTTATACCGTATTTAAGAGATGATGAGGTTAAGGATACAATGGAGGTTGTTGCAGTACCTCGCGGTGACGGAGAAACTCAAAAGGTAATGCTTGAATATGACGGCTACGGAGGTCATGCAATCGGTAAAGTTACATTACCTCAAAATGATACAAGTGAGGATAAGAAATATGACTTTAAAATAACGATTAACGGCAGAGAACAGCAAATCGGTTTGTCGGGAATTGTTACAGTACCGCGTAAAGAAAGCTGTAGAATTACAGGCTTTAGAATTAACAACCAGACTAAGGACGCCGAAATCAATGATGACGACAATACAATAACATTATATATGCCTTATACGACTGATTTAACGGCGTTGACGCCTAAAGTTGATATAGACGGTAAGGATTACACACCAAAGGGAACACAGGATTTCACAAACCCTGTACAATATACCGTGACAGGTGACGGAGGTGTTTCAAAAACATATACTGTAACAGTTAAGCGTTCGGGTATGCCGACAATAACAAGTGTATCGGTTTCAAATGCTCCCGAAACATTTAAGGGCAGTGATGTTAAGGTTGAAATGTCAGGTATTTTCAACGAAAGTATGAAAGTTTATGCCGTATCAGAGGACGGAAAGAGCAAGATTGAATGCCATGATGCAGTTGTCGGCGATGTAACGGACGGTTTCAGAAGTGCGTCTGCAAGTATAACAATGCCTGAAAATGATGATACTGAAAATTCAAAGAATTATACATTGGTATTTGATGTTGACGGATTTGAAAATGTATCGTATGTTCCGCTAAAAACTGTTACAGTTCCGAGACGTAAGACGAGGACTATAACTAATTTCTATGTTCAAAATCAAGTTGGCAGTGCTGATATACAGGATAAGGATGTTTATGTAAAAGTACAGTATGATACTGACATAAGCAAGCTTACACCGAATCTCAGAATTGACGGTGACAGTTATGCGCCGGAAGGGGAGCAGAACTTTGATAACGAAACAAAGTCACTTGTATACAAGGTATCGGCGGCGGATGATGTGGACAGAGAATACACTGTACATATTTCAAGAGATGGTAAACCTACTATTAACGAGGTAAGTTATACTTCACCGGTAACGTTTAAGGGCGGACTTGTAACAGTAGGCTTGAACGGTATATTCTTTGAAGATGTAAAGGTGTATGCAGTGCCTATAAGCGGTGGTGCAAAGATAGAAGGAAAAACAATTTCATTTGAAGATAAATCAGCAACAGCAACTCTTAATATTCCTACTAACTACAATACTGAAAGTGAGCAGGAATACAGAATTGAATTTGTTATAGATGGTTTTGATACAAATTATTCAAGTGAAACAAAAATCACAGTTCCGAGACGTACGACTCGTAAGATAACTGAATTTACATTGCCTGATGTGCAAGAGGGTGAAACGAAGATAGATGGTACGGATATATATATATCATCACCGTATATCTATGATTTATCATCTGTGACACCGCAAATCACGTTTGACGCTGATGAAATATCACCGAGTGCCGATACCGCACAGGATTTCAGTAATTTGGACAATCCTGTTAAGTATACACTTTCATCGGCAGCCGATGAAGATGTAACTTATACGGTACATATTGAACGTGTTGGTGATGATCCGTATTTGGAGAGCTTGACTGTTGACGGACAGTACGGTGAAACAGAGTATAAAGACGATAATGTAAAATTGGTGTTGAAGTCAAGTGCAAAGCTTAACAGTGTTGAACCTGTTTTGCAAATACACGGTGACGATTATTCGCCAAAAGGTGCGCAGGACTTTACAGATTCAGAAAAAAATCCTGTTGTCTACACAGTGAAAAATAAATATGGTGTAGAACATAAGTATTATGTAACGATAACAAAGAAGAGATCAAGCGGAGGAAATAAAGGATCATCAGCTACTCCTACACCGACTCCGACCGAAACGCCGATAACGACAGTTGAACCGACGAATTTGCCTAAACCGAATGACGGAAATCAAACACCAAATCCAACGGAAATGCCGATAACCAAGCATGAACCGTATATAAGCGGTTATGAAGAAAACGGCGTGGTACAATTCAGACCGGATAATACAATTACTCGTGCGGAAGTGGCGAAGATATTGACGGTGCTTGATGGTGACTTTGATGTAAATAAAACATATGCTAATAAGTTCAGCGATGTACACGATGGTACATGGTATCAGAATTATATCAATTTCGCAGTAGAAAAGAATTATATTTCGGGTGATGAAAATGGCTTATGCCGTCCGGAAGATATGATTTCAAGAGCAGAATTTGCGTCTATAATCGCAAGATATATTAATATTGAACCGTTGGACGGCGAAGATAAATTTACCGATATTGCAAGACTTGATTGGTGCAAAAAGTATATAAATGCCTTGGCAGAAAAGGGAATTGTTACGGGTTATGAGAATGATGAATTCTTGCCTGATAATAAGCTTACAAGAAGTGAAGCAGTCGCGATTATCAACAGAATTACTGATAGAAAAATGACTCCTGAAATTCTTGAAAAATTAACTTGCCCGTTCAGTGATGTTTCTGAAACACATTGGGCATATAATGATATACTTCTTGCGGCTTGTGAGTATTAAAAAAGAATGACAATTTAAAAGAAGAACCATTAGTTTGGTTCTTCTTTTTTGTTTTGGGGTATTCAAAATAAAGATGAATATGTGAGTGGGGTTATTGCCACAGTGATTTTGATTAGGGATTTAACGTCTGATATAGTATGTAGCAGCCTATACAATTTTGCAGGCGAATTTTGTTTGAAAACATTCTGTCGGAATAAAAGAAAAACCTTGTAAACATTACTGCTTACAAGGTTTGTGGTGCCGATGGTGGGGGTCGAACCCACACGATGTTGCCATCACGGGATTTTGAGTCCCGCGCGTCTGCCAATTCCACCACATCGGCAAATTACCCAATTATAATACCATAAATATCTTCTAATGTCAAGACTAAAATCAAGAAATAAGTATTTTTTCTATTCCGCCGATATATTTTTTGAAAAGTCTTGCGATAAAGCCTACAAGAATAGCGGCAACGATAGTTCCTTCGCGGACGCCGTCAAGGTGTTTGAACATTATAAACGATAAAATTGCCGCAATTACTGTCATAGACGAATCGAATGCGATTTTGGTTTTACCGAAATCGGTGCTGAACACATCAGAAACCGCTCTGACGGTTGCCTCACCCGGTAACATTGCAACGTTTGCGACCATTTCCATAAACACTCCAAAACCAAGTATTAAGCAACCGATTACAAGTGATATGACCTTTAAAACATAAGTTTCCGGTTGAATAAATCCGAGCAATGACATTGTTAAGTCAATAAAGAATGAAAACAATGCGATAATCGGCAGCTGCAACAAGTTTTGAAGTTGAAAATTACGTCTTAAAAGAATTACTTGAAGAATTACAAGAAAAATATTAAAAACCAATGTAAACATTCCGACTGTCGGCGTAAAACTAAGGCTTAGAGTGTAGGGGATACTTGTAATCGGTGAAGTACCGAGTCCTGCTTTTGTGATAAAACTTACGCCAAGTCCGTTGACGAAAAGTCCAACAAGTAAAAATATGTATCTTTTAATTAATTCTGTTTTGTTTGTCACTGTAATTCCTCCGTATTTGTCATATTATTGCAAATTTTAAAAAATGTATTGATAAACTGCTCTTTTTCACTTTCTGAAATTCCGCTCAAAATCTCATTTTCAACTTTTTCAAAAGTATCATTCACTATTTCTTGAAGCCGTTTGCCCTCATCTGTCAAATACACATATAAAGAACGCTTGTTTCCGTCCTTTGTTTGACGTATAATAAGCTTTTTTTCTTCCATGCGTGACAGTATACCGGTAAGCGTTGCTGGCTCGATTTGGCACCCTGTGGCGATTGATTTTTGTATGCAACCGTTATGCTTACCTAAATAGTCAAGCACTTTCGGCTGACCTGCTGTGAGTTTATAGGGGGATAGAGCGTCCAATACCTTTTTTTGAAACAATGATTGGTTTACCATTATCATATAGTGAAAACTTTTGTCCATAAAGCACCTCTGTTGTTAGTATGCTATTAGTTCGCTTGCTAACTATTATAACTCTGTATGCGAATTTTGTCAATAGGCAAAATAAAAACCTAAACTCTTTTGAGTTTAGGTTTTTTATGAATTACGAAACTTGTTTTTGCAATGTTTCATATAAACTTGTTGTGTAATTGCCACCGTAACCGCCTCTTACATAAGAACAAAATAATACTTTATTCAAGAGGTCATAAAAATCTGCTCTTGATATAGGTAACTGCGCGTTTGATGTGTCGGTACTGTTTATAAGACCGCGATAATATACTGCCGTATATATATCGTCTGTGCTGTATGTATCTGTATCTTTTATATAACGCGTACAACCATAGAAACTTTGCGTTAAACGCATTACCCAAGTCAATACTTGCAAATTAGTCAAATTATCTGCAAAATTAAGGTTTAGTATATCGTTGTGTGTCAATACTAAATCTTTCTTAAGAATTATAGACGATATTTTTGCTGAATCGTAAGTATCGTCTGTAGGTTCAAGTTTACTGATGGAATACCACGCGTTTAACATAGATTCGTCCGGTGTTCTGGTGCTGAATTTGCTAAAGGTGTTTAACGCTTCGGCAACGGTTATATATCCGTCTTTGTTTAAATCATCATCTGAAATAATGCCGAATTTAATTAATTGGGAGAAATCTCCTTGTTTGTAACTTGTGATGTGTACTTCTTTGTTATCGTCATCCCAATCAATATTTACGTGAAATGCCGATTTAAAATCGGAAAGCGGAATATATGTGGTGTCATTAATTATTTGAGGTGCGACTTCAAGATGAACTTTGCCGTCTACTGTTTCTTCATAGAATATAAATTCAAGAATTGCTTCCAAATTGTCAATCGTAAATTTCAGTGTAGTTAGATTTTTTGATATTATAACTGTCTGTGTATCGTTGTCCCAATCGACCGTATAGTCAAGATATTCAGAAATAGCACGTACAGGTACAAGGGTGCGGTCGTTTTCGATAATTATAGGTGCGTCCGTAATCATTT
>ERZ791826.192-NODE-192-length-71739-cov-9.394342_pt1 | contig 71739 bp, 66 predicted proteins | sample MGYA00510297_ERZ791826 | MGnify/ENA primary metagenome ERZ791826 (study PRJEB30046, sample SAMN00792004) | human gut metagenome | study: EMG produced TPA metagenomics assembly of the A metagenome-wide association study of gut microbiota in type 2... | reverse complement strand
AGCAGACGCATTCAATCAGATCATTGCAGATATGGAGTCCTTTGCAGAGATTGCAGAGAATACCATGGAGAAAGCCAACTCCCAGGCAGAGTCCCTGGAGCAGATCGGCCAGGGGATTGAACAGCTGTCCGGCGTGGTACAGGGCAATGCCGCATCCTCAGAAGAGAATACTGCAATCAGTATTAATCTGGCAGAGGGAGCAGCCAAGATGCATGACCGCATAAATATCTTCAAGCTATTCTAGAAAAATGGCAGGAATAGAGTGCAGCTGCCGGGAGGAAGGTTCTTGTTGTGATTAATGATATATTTCAATTGTTTGGAGAGCAGACAGCAGAAATCTTATTTGAGATCATTACAGAATGTATGGATGATTACCTGTATATATTTGATCTGCAGAATAATACCTTTGAGATTTCACAGTCAGCTGTGGAACGGTTTAATATGTCGAAAAATGTTCTGACAGATGCTGCAAATGAAGTTATGAAGGTAGTATATGAGGAAGACCGCAGGATGCTTGCAAAGCATCTTGCGGATATATGCGAAGGAAGAGAAAAGGTACATAATCTTCATTACAGGTGGCTTGATAAAAAAGGTCTGCCGGTCTGGGTCAACTGTCGTGGTATCGTGATCGATGATCAGCAGGGAAAGGCAGAGTATCTGGTCGGATGTCTGAACGAGACCGGCAACAAGAGAAGAGCCGATAATGTTACAGGACTGCTTGGCGGGCCGGAATTCCTTGCTTACCTGTGTTCACAAAAGGCACCTATTTCCAAGGGCTTTTTTATGCATATAGGAATTGATGATTTTGGAGCGATCAATAGCTCCAGGGGAGCGGATTATGGTAATTATATTCTGAAAAGCGTAGCCGGCTGTATGAAGGAATGCCTTTCAGACAAGCAGAGAATTTACCATCTGGTAGCGGATCAGTATGTGATCGTGGATCTGGAAGCTTCCTCCGCAGAAGACGCTGTGGCACTGAAAGAAAAGATTACAGATAAACTTCGTAATTTCATAGTAGCCGAAAATTATGAAGCTATATTTTCTATTTCTATTGGTGTTATAGATGCAGCAACATTTTGTGAGGGAACCGAAGAATGCCGCAAAAAGTTTGAATTTGCCTTGAAACAGGCAAAAAGCATGGGTAAAAATGGATTCTATATTTTTGACCAGGATGACTATGAGGTCTTTTTACGAAAAGGAAGAATCATAGCAACACTTCGTAATGCTATTGTGAACCATTATGATGGCTTTGAAGTATACTACCAGCCGATCGTGGACTGTCAGTCCGAACAGATCATTGGAGCAGAGGCACTGATGCGTTTTTCCATGATAACGGAAGAAGGGCGGGAGTTTGTTTCACCGATGGAGTTTATCCCATTATTGGAAGAGACCGGATTGATCATTCCCGCTGGAAGATATATTTTGAACGAAGCTGCAGCAATGTGCTGTGAAATGCAGAAATATATTCCTGACTTCCGGATGAATGTAAATGTATCCTATGTTCAGATCCTGCAAGGCAATGTGGAGCGGGATATTCTGGATGCAATTCAAAAATATTCATTACAGCCGGAATGTTTATGTGTTGAAATGACAGAAAGCGGATTTATGGATATGACACCTTCGTTCTGTAAATTCCGTAAAACTCTGGACAAGAACGGGATTCCCTTTGTAATCGATGATTTTGGAACAGGATATTCGAATCTTCATTGTATCCGTGATATGAATCCAAGTTACGTGAAAATGGATAGGGATTTTACTGCCAAGGCGATGAACAGTGACAGGGATTATGAATTATATAAAAATATCATCCCCATGGTACATAGTATTAACGTCAAGATATGCGCAGAAGGCATCGAGGAAAAAGAATGGCTTCTGAAAATGAAAGAAATGAAGGTTGATTATCTGCAGGGATATTATTTTGGAAGACCATGTGGAAAGAAACAGTTTCTGCAGCAATATGCCAGTGGCATCAATGTTAAATAAAGAGAGTAAGGCAGACTCAGCTATGTGGGGCTGCCTTATTTTATGGTCTTATCAGAAGGATGGATCCATAACGGCTTCTTTCAGTTTTTCCAGGTCATTGGCATCAGGGCGAGACAATGCACAGTCAAAATTCTGGATCAATACATCAAGATTTGCCGGATGATCAGGAGCTTCCTTCATTTTCAAGTAGCGTTCCCGGACAGACTGCGGCATTCTGCCCTGACACATATACTCTCCGACGATAACATTGCTTGCGTCAACGAACTGCTTAACCTGACTCAGAATTTTCCGAAAATAGATATCACTGCCACCAAAGCCTGCAGTTCCAAACAGAAAAATCTGTTTATTCTTTAACTGCGATAATAGCTGTAATGTCTTGGTATCTGCATTTCCCTTGTCTGTCCAAAATCCGATATAGAGCAGTTCGGAGGAAGGGATCACAGTATCGGCCGCACCGAAATACTCACATTCATCCTGAGGTAATGCTTCATGGACTGCGTCAGCCAGCATCCTGGTATTACCTGTTAAGCTGCTATAAACGATGGAATATTTTTTATTCTTCATATCATGTTGTCTCCTTTCATAGGATCATGAAATTATCATATCACATTCCTATTTTAGTTCGGAAAGTATGATTTGTCGAATGAATTTTCCATAAACATTTTACGGGGTAAAATAGATAGTTATTTTTTCCAGCTGCATGTGATAAACTTATTCATAAATGGATGAAAGATCATGGACTACACCTGGATATAGGCATAAAAGCAGGGGCTGCCCGGTATCATTTAATGAGGTAGAAAAGTTGACAGAAGAGAAATATACGATTCGAAAGTATAAAAGAATTTTATTTTATGTGGTAATACTTGTGCTGCTTGCGGCATTCCTTTTGGGACAATCTATTTACCCAAGTGAAAGGGAAACGGTCATGGAGGAAAGCATTACTTATACCGGAACCTTTTACCGGGTGCTGGCAGACGGAACCAAAGAGGAAATCCCGGTTCCGGGCAAATGTGATGTGCCTGCCGGAGAGCCTCTGGTCATCCGGTCAGTGCTCCCACAGGATTATCATGAAAATACGATCGCCATCAGGTCCTCTCTGGAGAATGTGCGCATTTACATCGGTGGGGAACTGAGGGCGGTGTATGATACGGAGAATACCAGACCTTTTGGGAAAAATTCTGCCAGTGGGTATGTGTTCTGCGAGACATCCGGCGAGGATGCGGGACAGGAAGTGCGGATTGAACTGCAGTCCTTTACCGACAAGTATTCCGGTGTCGTTAACACGGTATATTGTGGGGATAAATCAGATATCTGGGCATATATGTTCCACTGCTATTTTATGGTAACTCTGATCGCCTGTACGATGTTGTTTGCCGGACTGGTCGTGCTGATCATCAGTCTGGTGCTTGATATTATATATAAGACGAGATTTGATCTGGAGTACCTGGGATGGTGCATGCTCCTGGGAGCAGTGTGGATGCTGGGAGAATCGAAGCTGCGCCAGCTGTTTGTTTCCAATGCTTCTATTCTGTCGAATATGTGCTTCTTCGTTGTGATGCTCTGCCCGGTTCCGATCATGTTCTATATTGACAGTGTGCAGCAGGGAAGGTACCGGAAGGTCTATCATGTGGCAGAGTGTATCACCTGTGTGAATTTTGTACTATGCACGGCCTTACAGCTACTGAATATCGCAGATTTTATCTCGACAATGTTCTTGTCCCACCTAGTGATCGCAGGAACGTTCCTGACGATATTTATCACCATTTGCCGGGATCTCATCAAGGGAACGGCGAAACATTACAAGCTTCCGCTGATCGGACTGGTAGCTGCCATGATCGCAGTCATGCTGGAAGTGACAGCGGTGTATCGAGTGGTGTCATTGTCCGGGATCTTTATCGCAACCGGACTGGTGGTCCTGCTGGTCGTTACGCTGATCCAGACAATGGACCACATCCGCGAGCTGGAGCTGGCCAGGCAGAGAGAGGCCAGGGAAAGCCTGGATTATCTGACTGGTCTTCCCATGCGTCATAAGGGTGAAAAGCTGATCCTTGAGAAAATGCAGGAGCATGATGGCTGTCTGGGATTTGTCGATATGGATAATCTGAAGAAGATCAACGATGTCTATGGACATAAGGCAGGGGACCGTGCTCTCAGGCTGGTAGGAGCAATGCTCACAGAGTGCATGGAGAACGCAGTGGTCTGCCGGCTGGGAGGAGATGAATTCCTGTTCTATCTGCCGGCGGCATCAGAAGCAGAGGTGAGCATGCGGATAAGAAAGCTGTTTGACAGCTTTGGTGCGGCAAAAAATGTCACGGCGGAGACTTCACCGGCATCCTTGTCCTGCGGTCTGTGCATGTGCAGACAGGGAGGAAACTTTGAAGAATATTATATAAAAGCGGATAAGGCGTTGTATTATGTCAAACAGAACGGTAAAAACAGTTACCGGTTTTATGAGGAGCTGGAGGAACAGCAGCCGGATGCACAGGCCAGAAAAAATGATCTGGAGGTAATCGCCGGAGCATTGCTGGAGAGCGGAAGCTATACAGGAGCATTAGATCTTGACTATCGTGAGTTCGCCAGACTGTATCAATATGTAAGCAGCCTGGGAGAACGATACTGGCACCGCTGTTATCTGGTGCTGGTCACCATGGATGCAAAATCAGACCAGACGATGTACATTGATCATATCGATAAAGCAATGGAGTGCATGGAGAAAGCAATCCGGCAAAATATCCGGAAGAACGATATATGCACCCGATACAGCTCTCTCCAGCACCTGATCATACTGGTGGAAGCAGAAGAATCGTATATCCCGGATATTTTACAGCGGATATTCATGAATTATTATGATGCCTACGGCAGGAATGATTTTCTTCCCCGGTATGAGTACAGGAAGATGACACAGGCATCAGATGGAATCCCGGGAAAAACAGAAGATGAAGATTAAAAAGCATGCTGTAAGCTCCATGACGGGTGCTTACATGGAATCATATGAAATCATATCAAAAAACCCAGGCACATCGGCTCAGCTGATGTGCCTGTTTTAAGCAAATTTTTTATTAAAAAGTTTACAAAATTTTACGATAATGTTCAAAAATATACAATTTATCAAAAGTGATGTAGACAAACAATAAAAAAGTGGGTAATATGTATATATAATAAGCTCGACAGGCAAAAAGTATGTACAATATGCTACATAATTAAAGCAAGAAATATAAAATAGGGAGGAATGTTGTCGATGAAACAGTTCAGCTATGTTATTAAGGATGAAATCGGTCTGCATGCACGTCCTGCGGGACTGCTCGCCAAGGAAGCGAAAAAGTATCAGAGTACAGTGACACTTTCCTGTAAGGGGAAATCAGCTGCAGCAAGCAAGCTGATGGCGATCATGGGAATGGGCGTGAAGCACGGAGACAATGTGGAAGTCACGATAGAAGGAGCGGATGAAGATGCCGCCGCAGCAGAGCTTCAGAAGTTTTTCCGCGAGAACCTCTAGGAGAAGACCTGCACGACAGAGTTTGGAAGGTAGAAAATGGAAAAATATATTGGAAAATCCGTATATAAGGGAACAGCGATCGGACCTGTCAGTGTTTTGAAGAAAAAGGACAGTCTCGTTAAGAGGATCCATATCGACAACACAGCGGAAGAACTGAAACGGCTGGATGCGGCTAAAGAACGTACGATGACGCAGCTGGGGCAGTTATACGAGAAGGCTCTGCAGGAGGTCGGAGAAGTCAATGCAGCCATTTTCGAGGTGCATCAGATGATGCTCGAGGATGACGATTATCAGGATGCCATTCACAGCATGATTCAGAACGAAGAAGTGAATGCAGAGTATGCGGTGGCAGTAACCGGTGATAATTTTGCAGAGATGTTCGCCAACATGGATGATGAATATATGCAGGCCCGCTCTGCGGATGTCAGGGATATCTCCAACCGGCTCGTCCGCAATCTGTCCGGGGAGGAGCAGATTGACTGGAGTACCATGGAGCCGTCTATCATTGTGGCGGATGATCTGACACCCAGTGAGACGGTACAGATGGATAAGAGTAAGATCCTGGCCTTTGTCACAGTGCATGGTTCAACGAATTCCCATACTGCGATCCTGGCACGTATGATGAATATTCCGGCACTGATCGGGGTACCATTGGAACTGGAGAAAATCCATAACGGAACCCGTGCTATTGTGGACGGCAAGGAAGCAGTATTTTACCTGGATCCGGAGGAAGAGCAGCTCCGGCAGGCAGAAGCGGCGCAGCAGACGGAACAGAGACTAAGAAGCCTGCTGGCGGATTACAAGGGACGGGAATCCGTGACAAAGAGCGGACGCAAGGTCAATGTATATGCCAATATCGGCAGTGTATCGGATGTGGCATATGTACTGGAGAATGATGCGGAGGGGATTGGCCTGTTCCGCAGTGAATTCTTATATTTGGGAAGAGATTCCCTTCCGGATGAGACAGAACAGTTCAATGCTTACCGTCAGGTGCTGCAGATGATGGCAGGGAAAAAGGTCATTATCCGTACTCTTGATATCGGCGCGGACAAAAATGTAGACTATCTCGGACTGGGCAAGGAAGATAATCCTGCCATGGGATACCGTGCGATCCGGATCTGTCTGGAGCAGCCGGAGATCTTCAAGACGCAGCTGAGGGCACTTCTCAGGGCGGCAAAATACGGAACACTGGCCATTATGTATCCGATGATCATTTCCGTGGAGGAAGTGCTGGATATTCAGAAAATCGTGGCTGAGGTGGCTGAGGAACTGGAGGAAGAAAAGCTTCCTTACGCAATTCCGGAACAGGGCATTATGATCGAGACGCCTGCGGCTGTCATGATGAGTGAGGAGCTGGCGGAGCATGTTGATTTCTTCAGTATCGGCACGAATGATCTGACACAGTATACTCTGGCTATCGACAGACAGAACAACCGACTGGACAGATTCTATAATCCACATCATGAGGCAGTCCTGCGTATGATACAGATGACTGTTGACGGAGCGCATAAGCATGGAAAATGGGTCGGCATCTGCGGAGAACTGGGAGCGGATACGACACTGACCACACGATTTGTACAGATGGGAATTGATGAGCTCAGTGTGGCACCGTCCATGGTACTGAATGTCCGTAGTAAAATATGTGAAATGGAGTGAGAGATTCATGAGAATATACAAAGCGAAAGATTATGCAGATATGAGCAGAAAGGCTGCAAATATCGTATCGGCACAGGTTATCATGAAACCGAACTGTGTTCTCGGACTGGCTACGGGATCCACTCCCATCGGTCTGTATAAACAGCTGGTGGAATGGTTCCGCAAGGGAGACCTGGACTTTTCTGAGGTTATGACGGTGAACCTGGATGAATATAAGGGCCTGAGCCGGGAAAACGATCAGAGTTATTACTATTTTATGCACCAGAATCTGTTTGACCATGTGAATATCCCGGTGGAAAATACACATCTGCCGAACGGAATGGAACCGGATTCGGAGAAAGAATGCCTGAGATATACGAAACTGATCCAGTCGCTGGGAGGTGTGGATCTGCAGCTGTTGGGAATTGGACATAACGGGCACATCGGCTTCAACGAACCGGGAGAGAGTTTTGAAAAGCAGGTACATTGCGTGAACCTGACAAAGTCTACGATCGAAGCCAACAAGAGATTCTTCGCATCGGCTGAGGATGTCCCGAAGCAGGCATATACCATGGGAATCAAGACGATTATGCAGGCGAAGAAAATATTGATCGTAGCCAGCGGCGAAGACAAGGCGGAGATCGTACAGAAAGCTTTCTTCGGACCCATTACACCGCAGGTGCCGGCATCGGTATTACAGCTTCATAATGATGTAACGCTGGTGGCAGACGAAGCAGCGCTTAGTAAGCTTTCTGAATAAGAAAGGGGAAGCTGATAGGTCATGAGAATCAGAAATGCAAATATATATACAGAGGAGCATCGGTTTGTCAGAGGGGATGCAGCCGTGGAGAACGGCAGGTTCGTAAGCTGTACCGGGGATCCGGCAGGTGAGGAAGCTGTTGTGGATGCGGAAGGCATGTATCTGATACCGGGACTGGTGGATATTCATTTCCATGGTTGTAAGGGCGCGGATATGTGTGACGGTACGAAGGAAGCACTGGATGTCATCACATCATATGAAGCATCTGTCGGTGTGACAAGTGTCTGCCCGGCTACCATGACGATCCCTAAGGATGAACTGCTGGAGGTCATGAAAAATGCCGGCAGCTATGAGTATTCCGGTGGATCCCACCTGGTGGGCATCAATATGGAAGGACCCTTTATCAGTCCGGCGAAAAAGGGTGCTCAGGCGGCGGAAAATATCATGCACTGCGATTATGAATATTTCAGTCAGCTGCAGAAAGCGGCGAACGGGCTGATCAAGCTGGTAGATATCGCACCGGAGGAGCCGGGAGCGATGGAATTTATCGACAGAGCCAAAGGAGAAGTGGTCATTTCACTGGCGCATACAGCTTCCGGTTATGATACAGCAAGGGAAGCCATTGAACATGGAGCATCTCATGCGACACATTTGTATAATGCAATGCCGCCGCTGAACCACAGGGAGCCCGGCGTGATCGGAGCAGTGAGAGATTCAGAGAAATGTCATCCGGAGCTGATCTGTGATGGTGTACACATTCATCCGTCAGTGATCCGTGCAACGTTTGCGATGTTTGGCGCTGACCGCATGATCCTGATCAGTGACAGTATGCGTGCAACGGGACTGGAGGATGGTGAATATACTCTGGGAGGACAGCCGGTTACCGTCAGAGGCAATCTGGCTACCCTGCATGACGGCACGATCGCCGGATCGGCGACGAATCTGATGGATTGTATGCGGTTTGTAGTAAAAACGGTCGGTCTGCCGTTAGAGACGGCAGTGATGTGTGCCACGGAGAATCCGGCGAAGGAGATCGGCATTTTCAATGAAGTGGGCAGTATATCCGTTGGTAAAAGGGCAGATTTCGTACTCCTGGATCAGGAACTGAACATTGCAGCGGTATATATCGACGGAAAGGAGTTCACATGTTAGATTTTTTGAAAGGTAAGCGAAAAGGTAATTGTATCGGATCTCCCTGTAAGGGGAGGGCAGTTGCTCTTACGGAGGTACCGGATCCTACATTTTCCGAGAAGATACTGGGAGACGGATTTGCAGTGATCCCCTCTGAGGGGAAAATATATGCTCCCGCAGACGGAGAGGTGACCGTGGTATTTGATACGCTTCATGCGATCACCATGACAACGGATCAGGGAGCGGAGCTTCTGATCCACATCGGACTGGACACCGTGACGCTCAAGGGGGCCCCCTTCACGGCACATGTTGCTGCCGGAGACCATGTCAAAAAGGGCGATCTTCTGCTGGATGCGGATCTGGAGAAGATTCAGGAAGCCGGACTGCATATCATCACTCCGGTTCTGGTCTGCAATACCGATGAATATAAAAAGATCAGTATTCTGAAGGAGGGAGAGGTATCTCCCGGCGAGGACGTGCTCCAGATCTCTTAAGAGCGGTACGTCCGTATCAACTAACGAAACTGACCGGAACTGTTCCGGTTGAGTATAATGTAAAGGAGGAGAAATGTATGAAGTTTCTTCAAAAACTGGGTAAAGCGTTAATGCTTCCCGTAGCGGTTCTGCCGATCTGCGGTATCCTCATGGGTATTGGTTACTGGTTGTGCCCGGCAACGATGCAGGGTGGTGAGATCTCGGGCGTGGCAAATCTGATCGGTCTGTTCCTCGTAAAAGCAGGTGGTGCTTTGATCGACAACATGGCGATCCTGTTTGCAATTGGTGTAGGTGTCGGTATGTCAGAGAAAAATGACGGTACCGGAGCCATCGCAGCTCTGGCTTCCTGGCTGATGCTCACAACACTTTTGTCTACCGGATTTGTTACGACCATTATGCCCTCCATCGCTGAGGATGCTACCAAGACACTGGCATTCAATAAGATTGCGAATCCCTTTATCGGTATTATTGCCGGTATTATCGGTTCCATGTGCTACAACAAGTTCAAGGATACCAAGCTTCCCGACTGGCTGTCCTTCTTCAGTGGTAAGCGTTGCGTAGCTATCGTAGCAGGTGTGGTATCTATTCTGGCATCTGTTGTACTGCTGTTCGTATGGCCTTTACTGTTCGGCGGTCTGGTAGCTCTCGGTGAAGCCATTGTAGGTCTGGATGTAGTCGGCGCAGGTATTTATGCTTTCCTGAACCGTCTGCTGATCCCTACCGGATTACATCACGCACTGAACAACGTATTCTGGTTCGATACCATCGGACTTGGAGATCTGCAGCACTTCTGGAAAGGTGAGACAAGCGCTGATGTATTCTGGAGCCTTGGAATGTATATGTCCGGCTTCTTCCCTTGTATGATGTTCGGTGTCCCCGGTGCGGCTCTGGCAATGGTAAAATGTGCAAAGCCCGCCAAGAAAAAGGCAGCGATCGGTCTGGTAGCTTCCGCAGCAATCTGTTCCTTCATCTGCGGCGTTACCGAGCCCTTTGAGTTTGCATTCATGTTCTTAGCTCCCGGACTGTATGTGATCTACGCAGCACTGTACGGCATCTTCACCATGATCACTGTTGCTCTTGGCTTCCGTGCAGGCTTCAGCTTCTCCGCAGGTGCGATGGATCTGCTGTTCTCATCCTCCCTGCCTGCAGCAGCCAGAATCTGGCTGATCATCCCTCTGGGTATCGCAGCATTTGCTGTATTCTACTTCGTATTCCTCTTCGCTATCAAGAAATGGGATCTGAAGACCCCCGGTAGAGAAGATGATGATGTAGAAGCAGAGAAGAAGATCGAGCTGGCAAATGATGATTTCGCAGCAATCGCAGCAACCATTCTGGAAGGCTGCGGCGGCAAGGACAACATTGCAAGCATTGACAACTGCATTACAAGACTGAGACTGGAAGTAAAAGACATTACCGCAGTGAATGATAAGGTGATCAAATCTGCAGGCGTAGCCGGTGTCATGAAACCCGGTAAGACCTCCGTTCAGGTAATCATCGGACCTAAGGTTCAGTTCGTAGCAGATGCATTTTCCAAGCTTTGCGAATAATAAAGCACTGATAAAACTGAATATATGACCGGAAGAAAGACCTGCTTGGGAAGACCACGCGGGTCTTTCTTATATATGATGTCGGGGTCAAAAGCCCCCGACTTTGATGCCTACGGATTGTTCCGTGCTATGCACTCTCACAATCCTACCCTCTATTCGCATATCGTGGGATTATCATCCCACTTTTATGCTCATATCGGGGCGGGTCATAAGGTCTTTCACCCACTTATGAGCAAGCTCATGTGGGCTTAGACCTTTTGACCCTGGCATCATATATATTTAATAATTACTTTATTGACATTTACTTTGGAAATGATAAAATCATGACGGAGAAAATCAGTGGGCCTGATGCCTGCGGAATGTATTGTAATGTAATGGAGAGAAAAGTCATGAAAAAATCAAAAGGAAAGAAGGGAAACGGGGGATTTTCATTAGTAGAGCTGATCATTGTAATAGCTATCATGGCAGTGCTGGTGGGAGTACTGGCACCGCAGTATCTGTCTTATATACATAAGGCAAAGGTGGCGGCAGATCAGGCGAATCTGAAGAATTATTATACGGAGATTCAGCTGGATTATGCTTCTACAGGAGTGTATAATCCGCAGGTGCCGCTGGTGGATAATATTGGAGAAGGCGGTTATGAACTCAGAGAGATTCACTTTTTAAGTGGGCAGACTGTGAAGCTGAAGGCAGGATACTATGCTGTGACAGAAAACACCAGGGGTCAGGGAGGTTACAATATATGCTATTATTGTGATCTGTGCACAGCTGCTGATGCGGATGAACAGACAAAGCAAAAGCATCTGGATACTTGTGTCATTACATTTCTGTGATGGCGGCTGATAGGAATATGTTATTTTTCCAGACATAACCCAATATTATCAGAAATGCAGCAGATGTATCCATGTTTCGCGGCGTAGGTGGCTGCTTGTCTGCGGATGGCAGGAACCGTTGCGTATTCCAGAGTATAAGCGGTACAGCCGTGTGACATAGCAAAATCTAAATAATCAGTATAGTATTCACGTGTACTTTTATCGTTTATGGTATAGGTATCATTTGAAAAATCGTACGCAGTAAAAACGTTCTCCTGGTTTACCCCATCGATGAGAACGTTTTTTTCAGCTGTAAGATATTTTTTTACAAAACAGTCCCCACCGTTGATCATGATCTTTCTGCCTGTATGGTTCATATAGTCCAGAATTGTAAGGATTCCGTCATAGATGGATTCCTGCGGATAGTTATAGTATACATCCGTGTTATCGACAAAAAAGCCGTCCACACCTTTCTGTACAAGGGAGTCTGCTCTGGAAGCTGTATACGCCTGCCATTCCGGAGCCGAGACATCGATCCATTTTTCCTCCGGCCAGTTCTCATAAGCGCCCAGTGTATATTTCTCAAAGTCTGTATCATAGGACCGGAAGCTCTCGATCGATCCGATATTGATATAGGAGTAGATTTCACGGACACCATTTTCTCTTAAACGGGCAATGTCATTTTGGGAAAAATATTCCGCATCTATGACAAGCAGATCAATGTCAGAAAGTTTTTCTGTGATTTCAGAATCTTCACCGATCAGGACAACGTATTTTCCTGTACTATCGGAGATGCTGGCAGAGCAGGCACTGAGCAGGGCTGTAGATAATATCAGAACGAGAACACATATTATTCTTATGAATAGCTTCGTTTTACTCAATTAACGGTACCTCCTTTTTCCCTTGATCCGCTTCAATATTTGTATCCAGATAATTATACTATAGATGGCTCTACATTTCATTTATTTTTGTTAACTATTCAGAGCCATACAAAATACTGCATTCAGGCAGATAATGTCGAAAAAAATATCTGTAAAAATATTAAAAAGAGCGAAAAATTTTGAAAAATGTGGTATAATTTTTTATGCAAATATAAGATGATACCGGGACAAAAAGCCCCCGGATTTGATGCGTTCAGCGGTTAAGACAACCGGGAAGGTAGGAAGTTATATGAAGATTCAGGATTTTTGTGACATGGACAAATTTGAGCAAATCATGAAGAACTGGGCAAGCAGTACAGGACTGGCAACCGTGGCTGTGGGTGCAGACGGAAAATACATCAGTGACTGTTATAATTTTACGGAGTTCTGTATTGATCTGACGAGAGGAAGCGCAGAGGGGAAAAAGCGCTGCGAGCAGTGTGACAGAGAAGGCCATGGTGTGTATCCCTGCCATGCGGGACTTGTGGATTTCGGTATTCCGATCACACTGGAGGATGGAACTGTGCTGGGCAGTATTATCGGAGGACAGGTGCTGCCGGAGAATCCGGATGAGGAGAAGTTCCGTCAGACAGCAAGAGAACTTGGCATTGATGAGGATAAATATATCAAGGCCTTGAAAAAGGTAAATGTAAAGACAAGGGAGCAGATCGACGCTTCGGCAAATCTGCTGGGAGATGTGATCAACATGTTCGTAAGAGCCAGCTACGTCAACAGGAAAAACGAGAATCTGGTAGGTGAGCTAAAGGGTGGCATTACGAAAGCTGCGGAACAGATCGAGGAAGCAACGGACAAGACCAAGGAAATCGATGGCTACAGCAAGAGACAGCAGATTCTGGCACTGAATGCTTCGATTGAGGCTGCAAGAGCCGGAGATCAGGGCAGGGGCTTTGCCGTGGTGGCAACGGAAGTACAGAAGTTAGCAAGAGATATGGCGACCTCCAGTGCGGACATTAAGAAGCTGTTGGGAGAGCTGCATGTTACGATCAACCATTTGAATCAATAGTAATTTAGGATAAAGTTTACAGGAAAACCGTTTTTCTGATCCACAAAGGCGCAGAAAGGCGGTTTTTTTGCACATTTTTGCATGTTTCCTTTTGGTGTGTATAAAAAAGTCGGAGAAGTTGTCCGATATTCTCAATAGAGGAACCAGGTAAACAAACGGATTTGGCATTTATTTTCAAGGAGGAAATAATTATGGCGGGAATCGGAGCAACCGGCAGCGTAGGTGCGTATGCTGCGCAGAGTGATTACAGCAAGAGTACGAAGACGAAGAAGCCTGAGGTATTCGGAACGCCGGATAAGACAGCCGGCACAACAGGTACGGGAAAGACGTCCGAAACGGCACAGACCAGGGGAAAGACTGAGGATTACGGCAGAACCATCGGTCAGCCGGAGCTGTCGGAGAAGGCTGCGAAATACTATGAGCAGCTGAAGAAGAGGTACGGAAATTATGATTTTATTCTGGTCAGCAGAGATCAGAAGGAGAATGCAAAAGCCAATGCTGCAAAATATGCCAATGGCTATAAGACGGTTGTTCTCATTGATGAGGACAAGATCGAACAGATGGCAACAGACGAGAAATTCCGCAAACAGTATGAGGGAATCCTGAGCGGTGCCGCTGCACAGATACAGCAGTTAAAGACCAGCCTGCAGAGTTCCGGTGCGCAGGTCAAGGGCTTTGGAATGCAGGTAAATGATGGAGGAACACTGTCATTTTTCGCTGTATTGAAGAAATCCAGCGCCGAGCAGAAGGCCCGGATCGAGAAAAAGGCTGAGCAGAAGAAAACAGAGAAAAAGGCTGCGGAGAAGAAGGCTGCTAAGAAAGAAAAGGAAGAACGGCTAAAAGACAAGAAGTCGGATAAGGTAGCAGACAGCAAGGAGGAAGCCGGCACAGAGGATACGGTAACGATCAGTGCTGGTTCCATAGAAGAACTGTTGTCTAAGATAGAAACCTACAATTTCAACACACGGAGTGACAGTGTGCAGACCGCAGACGAACGGCAGGTCGGCCAGAACTTTGACTTCAGAGGGTAAGGTGATGCTGTATGATTTCTATGGGGAAGTCCGGAGGTGTTTACGGGAGCGGCAATACCGGTTTGCCGCAGGCATTTTCCGGAGGAAAGAAGACGCAGAACAATCAGAAGAGTATCTTCGGAGCAAAAAATAAAAGTTCTGTTACCGATATTCGTAGAATGCTGTCCAGAAACAGTCAAAGTACGCAGACGCAGGCAGCGAACAGTTGGGGACAGGATTCCATCGTTACAAGTTCCCTGAGTTACAGTGAATCGCTGCGCAATCAGAGGCAGCAGACGAAGAACACGACGCTGGCGCTGAAGAAATTGAAGTACCAGTTCAAAAATATCTCGTCCAAGATACTGCGGAGCAAGACGTCCCAGGCGGCAAAGCAGGCAGCCGGACAGGCGAGAAGAGAGATCATGCGCCTGAAGCGTCAGAAGCAGAACAGTGACAGTGACAGCGACAGTGAAGAGATCGACGCAGCAATCGCTCATGCACAGGCTATGGAACGTGTGGCGAAGAAGAAAGCAAAACATCTCGAAGAAGAGGAAATGATGAAGGCTGCCGGCGGAATCTGCCAGGGAGACCGGATCAGTGAAGAAGAAACGAAGGATGCGCAGGACGCAGAATCTGAAAACGCGCGGAATGCGGAAGAAATGTCTGCGGAAAGTTCTGCGGATGAAATGTCAAGGGATCTCTCCGCATATGAGTATGCAGGCAATGAGGTGCATGCAGGGGATAGCTATGATATATCCGACTATATTGATCTTGGCATAGATGCATTCTATGCGCAGACGGGAGACTTTATGTCGGAAATGAGCGATTTCACTTCGGAGATGATGCAGGAAATGTCCGATAGCTTACGCGACTTGATGGAAGAGATGGGGCTGGATGGATTATCAGATAATGCGGTCTCTGTGAATAGGGAGATGGATCCCGCAGACCTCAAGATGATGAAGATCAAACACCGCAACAAAGAGATGAAAGACATCGTCAAGGCCGATGCGGAGTACCTGAAAGCAGTTTTCAACCACCTGGAGAAAATGAAAGACAACGTGGTCATTCCCACCGGGAATGCAGGAGCGGTTTCCTCCGGCATGACAGGGACTTCATTTTCCGCAGATGCTGTCGGCGTAGGTGTATCGGCGGCGCCTGTGCCGGTGATCAATATTACATTATAGGGTGGACATATAAGAAGAAATTTGACATCCCGGACACTGTGCTTGTGAGACAGACACAGTGTCCGGGATGGTTTTATATAAAAACATTTTTGATTTTCGTGAAAAACCACGTGAAAACATTTTTGGATTTCGTGAAAAACTATACAAAAACATTTTTGATTTTCGTGATTATTTCCGCCCGTATAGGATTCCCATGCCGGAGATCATCCAGGGAGCAGCGGCATATCCCGGGATAAAATCCAGTTTCTTCTCAAGATTGCCGATGTAGTGAATTTCTGTGATTCCTTCTTTTTTCAATTCTTCGACAAATTCTTCCATGTCACCGTAGAGTGCTTTCTGGGAGAACATGTCCTGAAAGGAGAAGGCACCGCCCTTTTTGACTATGCGCAGAGCTTCTCTGACCACATCCCGTTTATCCTTGGCGGAACGGACTTCGTGGAAGACAAAGTTGCTGACAGTGGCATCGAAGGTCTCATCCGGATCTTCCAGATGGGCGGCATCTCCTTTGTGGAAGGTGATCCGGTCGGCAACACCCTCCGCTTTCGCATTGGCTTCACATTGCTCTTTGGCATAGTTCCACTCGGCACCCCAGTAGTCCATACCGACGAGTTTTGCCTTGGGGAAAGCCTTGGCGCAGCGGATCGTCAGGGCAGCCGCACCACATCCGATGTCGAGCAGAGTGCCTTCGCCGTCCCATTCCAGATGATCTACGAGATGCTGATGGACTTTTGCCATCATGTTGCCTTTGCCGAAGGCAAACAATTCATGACAGATGTGCATGTAAATGCCATAGACCAGGCAAATCGCGGCAAGAATGCCCAGGATCCATGTCGGAATGGCAAGATGCAGCACCGGTCCGGTCACATAGGCGGCAATGCCGAGTACGGCAGCAGCGACATAGCACAGCGCCAACATTTTTTCAGGTACCCAGTTTCCGTAGTTCACGTTTTTGTTCATAACTAATCCTCCTACTTGTTTTCTGAATATAACAAAAGTTATATTTGTTATTTTTTATAAAAGAAAATGCCCACCGCATTAACGGTGAGCATCCTTCTCGCTCTTAAAATATGCAATTAAACCCTGCGTTCCGGCATCGGCGTGAATACCGATGGCTTTCGTCAGGAACAGGCGGTGTTCCATATCATAATCTCCTTTGATCAATTCCAGAAATCCGTGTAACCTCATGGATGTCAGAATCCGTAGTAATTCTTTATCGGGCACATAGCCTAGTTGTTTTTCATAATAGCCCTGAAAGGCCGTGAACATATTGTTGAAGACGACATCCCGGAAGGATTCGTATTTGCTGCCGGAGCATTTCTCCAGTACCAGTTCACATTCCTGCCTGTGCGCACAGATATATTCCATGATCTCACGTTCATTCTGCTCTGCGGTCTCAGGATGTTCCTGTTCTCTTTTGGTAATTTCATACATCATTTTCTGATATTCGGCAATCAGGGGATCCAGAATTGCCCCCAGCAGTGCCTCTTTATTTTCAAAAGAGAAATAAAAAGCCCCGGTAGTAACTCCGGCCCGTTTGCAGATATCCCGGAGGTTCGCCCCGGCGTAGCCTTTTTCCAGAAATTCTTCCCTGCCGCAGCGGATTAAGTTTTCTTCCGTGATTTTCTTACGATCTGTCTCCATAACAATTGTTATATTAGCATAGACTAACTCGAGGGTCAAGAAAAAATCTACAGGTAAAATATTTTTGATTTCCGCAAAAATCTCTACAAAAATGTTTTGGTTTATCGTTATTTTAAGATATAATAAAAATAGTAGCAGGAAAACTAAGATAGTGATATATAGCGGGGAAATGAATATGGACAAAGACCCATTTAAAGAATATCTGAGAGAATCCGAACCGAATAAAGCAACAAAAGGGTATGTGTGGAGCACGGCGGTTGGACTTCAGGCAGTAGATGGTCTGAAACCCTCGCAATATCTGATTGACACTGCAATTCAAAATATTGAAGGTAAGATCACGCTAAAAGAGGCACAGAGTCTTATAGAAAGCTATTACAATGAGAGACCTGTCCGTGTATCAGATAATGAACGCACGGAAGAAGCAGATAAAGTTTCCAGCCGTATTGCGGAGCTCCTTTCCGAAACGGCGTTTTCCTTTTCACCGAATGAGTATATAGCTATTCATCGTAAGCTTTTTCGTGGAATATATAAGCATGCCGGAAAAATAAGAGATTATAATATTACGAAGAAAGAATGGGTGCTTGATGGCGCAACGGTCGTTTATGGGAGTGCTTCAGAACTGCGTGCTACATTGGAATATGATTTTTCGCAGGAAAAGGATTTTAGTTATAAAGGACTTTCGATAGAAGAGAGCATTCATCATCTGGCTTTGTTTGTATCAAGGCTATGGCAAATTCACATTTTTGGTGAGGGAAACACAAGAACCACAGCGGTTTTTTTCATAAAATATTTGAGAACACTTGGTTTTTTTGCAACAAATGACATTTTTGCGGAAAATGCATGGTATTTCAGAAATGCACTTGTCAGGGCCAATTATACGAATTTACAAAAAGGAATTCATGAGACAACGGAATATTTGGAACTCTTCCTCAGAAATATGCTTTTAAATGAACACAACGAGCTGCACAATCGAAATATGCATATCAGTGGACTTTTAAAGGATACAAAAGTGGACATTGGAACTTCAAAAGTGGACATTGGAACTTCAAAAGTGGACATTGGAACTCAAAAAATGGACATTGAAACATCAAAAGTGGACATTGAAACAAGATTGGCTGAAAAAACGCTGAATTTTTCAACAAAAACAATTATGCATATCCGTGTATTATATGAAAAATTCGGAGATTGTCAGTTTTTTGGCAGAGGAGAGGTTATGGAATTGCTTGGGCTGAAAAGTTCAGGCGCTTCTAAAATAATATCCAATATGGTACAGGCTGATGTAATCGAACCGGTATCCGGGCATGGAAAAGGAAAATACAAATTCAAAGAGTTATAGAGTATATTGGATTTAAAGGCATCGGAACATCCGGTGCCTTTTTTTAAAATACAGGAACCTTTTTACCGTCCGGCGACTCATATAGTATGAAGCCGGCGAAGAGAAGGAGGTGTTACTTTGTCAGTTATGACAAAAGAGGAATTTGTGCGGGAAGTGCGGGGCTATACCCTGCATATGTACCGACTGGCATATTCTATTCTGAATAATAGTACGGATGCGGAGGACGCTGTCAGTGAAGCGGTGCTGCATGCCTATGAAAAATTAAGGACACTGCGGGATCCGGGCAGCTTTAAAAACTGGATCTTACAGATCACGGCAAATGAAGCGAAAAAGATTTATCGGCAAAATAAGCGGACCGGTGCGGTGGCATGGGAAGAGAATCTGTCCCCGGCATTTTATGACGAACACCATGAACTGTGGGATGCTGTCATGCAGCTGGATGGCGGATACCGGGATGTGATCGTACTGTTTTACTATGAACAGTGCACAATCCCGGAGATCAGCAGGATATTGGAATGCAGGCAGGGAACCGTAAAATCGAGATTGTACCGGGCGCGGATGGAGAGCATGAATCATGAAAAACTGGAAACATATTTTTCCGGGTTGCAGGATGCAGATGTTGCAGCGGATAGCTACAGCAGACCGCTTACGGACGGCGAAAAAACAGGCTGGAAGAACTGAGGCAGGCCTATCTGGAGGAAGGATATTTCCCCCAAAAGGAACTTGCCATGCTTGATAGTCCTGAAAAATACAAAAAGGGCGTGGCTTTCTATGCAGCGCGGAGTACATTTTTCCTGCCGGAAGAGGAAATGACGGAGGAGGAACTGTTGGAGCTGATCGATTTCCGTGAGAAGAGAGATTATAGTCTGGCGAAAATCACAGAAGAGATCGAGGCGGGCGACTATGAATATGTGAAGACGGAAGATAGTGCATTACCGGGTGATATGTCACAGGAGAGCGGATCGCAACAGACACAGGGCGCAGGAGAGGCAAGTGTAGTCCCGGGGGCAGATACGGCAGCACAAGAATGGCAGGTCGCCTATGAGGGAGAACTCAGTATCCGGTGTGCTGTGGCGGCAGAACAGGGGCTGTATGTCGGTGGGTTCACCATGGAAGGGAAAGCACGGGTGGAATATCTGGCTTACGGCAGCGGGACCCCGGAAAAGTTTTATGATGATTTCGATGAGGACGGCGAGGTGTATAGCCTGTGCATCGCACCGGACGGAAGTGTCTATGCGGCATTGCGCGGACTGGCATCTCCGGGAGCGGAACATGGCCGGCTGCCTGTGATCTACCATATCAGTCCGGAGGGAACGCTTCTGGACTGCTTTGCGGCCGGAGACCGGGAGTGGAATATTGTAGATAGTATGGCAACGGATGCACAGGGCAGGCTGTATACACGAATGAGAATGCAGGAGGATGGCGGCTATGTGCGGATCTACACGGCAGAGGGAGACCTCATCGGAACGATGGCGGATGATGGTGTGTATGCTGTGCAAGGTGCCGGAGCCCTGGGACAGGGAAAGGACGGAAAAGTCTATGCAGCAGCACTGGCAACGGAGAATGTGACAGCAGAGGATGACCCTGTGACATTAGTGTCAGTAGACCCGGAGAGGTTGTGTTTTCTACCGGTGCAGGGGGATGCAACGGAGAATGCGAAGGCTGTTCAAAGCACAGGGACGATCTACCAGTGGAATATGGTGGCAGCAGGTGTGAGTGATGGCTCCGATTTTATCCTGTGGGGATACAGCGGCGTTGATACCTACCGTTTGGAAGATGCGGAATTTACCAGAGCGCAGGAAGTCTGGGAGATGCCCTGCGGTACGGAAGGAACCTGCGCGGTAATCGTTCCGGATGGCCGGATACTCTATATCGGAGCCACAGGCGGTGTGCAGGGACAGACGGCAGCCGGCGTGGACATCTCCGGAAAAGACCCGGCGAAGACATATTTTTATTATGAACCGCTGAAGTAACAGAAAAAGCTATAATGAGATGGGTTGAGCGAGTGGAAAATGGGAAATTTCCACTCGCTCTATTGTGCCTATAATACGTTATCATGTATAATGAAAATAAGAATAAATGGCAACGAAAATGGTCACAAAGCAGTCGAAAGAAAACGAAGTATATATGAAAAAAACAACTTTAGAAGAAAAATTAGGATATAATCAAAAAGGAGCCAAAAAGGAGCTAAAAATGGAGCCGATAGAAAGATAGATATATTATATCAAATGGAAGAAAATCCAGAGGTAACGCAGGTTAAACTTATGGAGGGATTTGATCTTTCAAGAAAACAAATTCAAAGACTTATAAAAGACATGCGAGAAGAAGGTTTGGTTGAAAGACGTGGTTCTAATAGAAACGGGAAGTGGATTGCAAAGAAGTAAATAACAGGAGAGATTTTATTTGGCATGATGAGTGACGAAAGATGTATGAAGAAAATCAACGTAAAAGTGACGTTTTTTCTTAGCTTAATTGCGGTTGTGCTGTTGACGGCAGGTATCCTGTGCGGGCGTGAGGTCTGGCTGTATGAGCACCCGGAGATCCGGATTACCTTTAGCTGCGACAAGAGAGAAAATATATATCGCTCTTATCCTTTTTGCGTTATTCGTGGCAGATCTCATATCGGACAGGGATATGCGGTACGTTATGATGAGGAAATATAGCAGTTCCGGGATGCAACAGGGGAAGTGTTTCAATGGATTAACGAAAAGTATGATTCCCCATTATCCGTGTCATCGGATGTAACAATAGGTGAAGGAAAAACGGTGATCACTTTCTGGGGAACAGGGAAATCTATTGAGACCGGAGAGATGGAGGAAATCAACCGGGACTGCGTGCTGGAGTATGAACTGGACGCAGAGGTGTTACATTTGGAAGAAACACCGGAGCTGGTAGAAAACGTTTGGGATCCGAAAGAGAAGGGGCAGCAGGGACAGGCGGAGACGATTTATGATCCGGAAGCAGGTGTAACGGCGACTTTGCGGGATATTTCCAATGTGGGTGCTAATCTTATCATCAGACGTGAGGATGACGATGACGGGGCAGAGGTGATCTATGGAGAGGCTTATATTCTCCAACGGCAGGTAGACGGAGAGTGGCAGGATGCAGAGACGGTGCCGGATAATTATGGCTTTCCAATGGTGGGCTATAATGTCCCCGGTGGTGAGGAAGCCTCGATCTACTATAATTGGGAGTGGCTCTACGGAGCACTGGAACCGGGAGAATATCGAATGGTCTGGGATGTCTCAAGAAAAGACAGCGGTTCGGCAAGCGCACAGACATACCGGGAGCATATACGTTTTCGACTTTAGAGAGGGGAAAAGCTAATGAAGAAAAAAGTATTATGGATAATAGGGGTATGTATCATACTAATCAGTATATGGGGTATCAGGGAAATTTATTTGTACAACAATCCCGAAGTAATCATCACATATAGCAATGAAAACACAGAGGAATCACATCGCTCTCTTCCAGTCTATGCGATAAATCCAAAGTCAAGATTTGGGCAGGCAGCCCGCTACGACAAGGAGATGAAAGACTGGTGGGAAGCCACAAATGAAGTAAACCTATGGCTTCATAATGACTTGAAAGCACCCATGGATGTGTCATCCACAGTTGAAATTATGGATGGAACCGCGAAGATTACCTATCAGGGAACGGCAACTTCTTTAGAGAATGAAAATGTGGAGATATACAAAGAGGTGGTGATTGATTTTCCGGTGTCCGCGAATCTGGAAATTGAGAAAACAGAGTAAAATAGAGATGTCTGAAAGGTCCGAAAGGAAACGGGGGAGTGTGTATGAAGAAAATTAATGTAAAAGTAACGGTTTTTCTTAGTGTGATCGTATTGGCAGTGATAATCCTTTTACTGAATTTTATTGAATTCCGCAAGACGTTGGATTTTACGGCATCGGGAATACGGATGCTGAAGGAAAATGCGTCCGGAAAGCAGGAAGAGGTACAGGTAGATGTCAGTGGAACGTATTCTTATCGCGTATTGCCCTGGATTTATGCAAGTTCTTTTAACGGGAAGATATCCTTTGCAGGAGAGGGAGAGGAGCCACAGGATTATTTCTTTCTGTACGGGGGAAGAAAAGGCGTTTTCCAAAGTGGGAGAGGTGCCGGACAGATCCTGACGCCGGATATGAGCACGTGTGCAGCAATTTATGAGGCAGTGCAAGGTGTGGAAAAAGGGATGATTTCTGCCACCGCAAATTCGGCGGAAGAGAATCAGATATTCTATATTTTGTACCCGGCGACGACATTGGAAGAAGCGTATGAAATATCCGATGTATTGTATCCCGGAATGTTGGGAAAATAGATTTCTTGCTTGACAGACAGGTCGATAGAATGTAGACTATGCTTATAAAGTCTATATTCTATCGACTATCGATGGCTGGTGCAGCAGAGCGGAGGGGCTTATGGGTGAGAACATCTACAGAATATTTGACGTTGTATGGAAATTAAGTCTGGTAGGAGGATACTGCGTATTGCTGGTGCTCCTGGCCAGACTTTTGTTGAAAAAAGCCCCCAAATGGTGTTCTTATCTGCTGTGGGGAGTCGTATTTGTGCGCTTGTGCTGTCCGGTGTTGCCACGGACGGGGATCAGTCTGATTCCGGAGCGGCTGCTGGCGGTTGGAACGGAGACGATGTACGGACAGTCAGCAAACGGCTATGGTAATAATGGTGTGCTTCCAGATGTGGATCCTAACGGACAGAGCAGTTGGCAACAGGCAGGAAATTTGCATGCCGGGACGGCAGGAAATATGCCGGGAGCCGCAGGATTAGCGAACGAAAACAGAAATGTTGCGAATGCAATCGATAACGAAAGCGATGCGAATGCATTCGGAACAGACGGAGCCGATGGAAGCCAGGCAGCAGGTAATGCTGTAGATGGTGGCTGCTTAGCTGACAACCGGGACAATGCGGACGGGTCTTTGCAAATCACAGGAGCAGAAAACGGAAGCAGTGGTGCAGCCATGGAGGAATCGGTTACCGATACAAATGGCACAGCTGTCGCAAACACACTGTATCGCCCGGTAGGTTTCCGTGTCATTGCAATGGTATGGCTGTTTGGAATGGCAGGATTTATGGGGTATCATGCCTTTTCCTACCTGCGTATGCGTAACCGGCTTCACAGACCTGACGGCGGTGTCAGACAGGTGGAACCGGGGATCTGCGAAATCGACGGTGGGCATCTGTCCTTTGTCATGGGACTGGTGCATCCGGTGATCTATCTGTCTTCGGGCTTAGATCCCGAGAGCAGAAACGTTGTGCTGTGCCACGAGAGAGTGCATTTGCAGCGCAGGGATTATCTCTTCAAACCGGCAGCTCTGCTGATCTGCTGTGTGCACTGGTTTAACCCGTTGGTGTGGCTGGCATTTTATCTGATGAATATGGACTGTGAGATGTCCTGCGATGAAAAAGTTGTGAAGCTTCTCGGCGAGGAGAGCAAGAAGATATATTCCTATACATTGCTGGAAGAGGTTTCCGGTGGGGAATGGAAACGCTATCGGGGCGGTTCCATCTGTGCCTTGCTTTCTTTTGGTGAAGATCATGTGAAGAACAGGATCCGCCATGTACTGGATTATCGCAAGCCGCCGTTCTGGGTCATGATTGGCGCGGCAGCAGTGATCGTGGTACTGGCGGTGTGTCTGTGCAGCAATCCCGGTGGAAGTGGGAACGGGGCAGGCACGGCGGATCGTGCAGATACAGACGACAGCGCAGGAGCAGAAATGGATGTAGACAGCAATGCGGAGACGAGTGGAAATATTGCGCAGTTTCCGGACAGCATCAAGACACCGGAAGATTTTGCAAAGGTAACGATTCATAGCAGAGAAGATTTTGCCGCTGTTTTTGATGTGGAAGAAATCGAAGAAAAGCATTCCTTTGCAGCGGATCAAGTGGCTTATGATCTGCTGGTTCGTGAAAACAATACGAATGCCGCGTATGCGATATTCAAAGCACTGGCGGAGGAACCTGCATCCGAGACTTATAGAAAATATACAGATCCGGTAACGGCAGCGGTGTCACTGTTGCACCTGGGTGATGGAAGCGGAGCCGTGACCGAGACGCTGTATCCGGCAGGGCGGCAATATCCTTATTATCGGGAGGACTCTGACCGGCCGGGAGAAGGCTCTGTGGTGAATGTACATTATACTTTTGCGGATGGATCTGCTGTAGATATTCCCATGGTCATGGCGGAGGAGATGACGCAGCTGTGGCTCTTATCCTTTGGAGATCCGGGCAGTGCGGAGGACTCGGGATATGGTCCGCTCACCGGTGATATCTGTACCAGAATGGTCTATGGGGAGTACGAACTCCGACAACCGGACAGAGCGGTCTACTGGGGCTGGATGGACTGGTATCCTGTGGATGCCGGCAGTTATTCGACTTATTATCCCCATGTACAGATTTCAAATTACGGGATCTATACCATGAGTGAACTTTGGGGAACGTCCGGCAGTGTATTTCGCTGCATTCAAGCGGAACGCATCATGGCAACGGGCTGGTATGACGTTACCTGTGAGCGGGGCGCATATGACACATCGGATGCCTATACACAGCTGCAAAAAGATCTGCCGGATGTGACGGAATGGAGCGGCGGCAAGGTCTATTATCTGACAGATCCCGATGAGGCGCATCTTATGACGGATGAGTGGATGCCGAGGGTACTTCGGGAGTTTGACATGAGTACCCATACTGTCACCAATACGGTTCTGCCGGTGAATTTGCAGCTCAACAGCGGCACGACGCTTCATGTTCATGACGGATATTATGACATTTACAATAGTAATCCATCCATAAGTATGCGGTTTGCACTTAGCGGGGCGGATAGCCAGCACATCGAAAGAGCAGACATTCTGGCCTATCCGGGTGTGGTATTTGATGTATCGGAGCGGACAGAAACTGAGACATCGGCGCAGCTGGATCTGGATGGCGATGGTGTGCCGGAGAAGATTTCTCTGCATCCTGCGGAGCCGGTAACGGGATATTCTTTCGAGGAATATAAGATTTGTGTAAATTTGGGACTGGGTCAGATGAATTGCTATGACCTGCGGGATGCAGTGTTGGAGATAGACGGACAGACGATTGAGATTCCGGACAGCACGGGAAATATGAGCAATTCGATCTTCGCTTTCAGCCCGGATGGGGAACAGCTCCTGATCGCATTGTACGATGACGGAGAAAGCGCAGATCCATTGACACGAATCTACCACTATGAAGACGGAAAACCGGTGGAAACAGACCGGCTCGCACAGGATCTGCGAAAGGCATGGATACAGGATGGACAGATGGTTATCACTGAACCCTATTTTGCGGTGCAGAATGATTACATCCAGAAAATCTATCAGGTAACATCGAACGGAAGACTTCGGGAAGTGCCACAGGAGGAATATGTATTAAGTGCCTGGGAGGAAGTGGAATTGCGGCAGGATATAACGCTCTACCGTACACCGGACGGGGATGAGACCTTTGTGCTGCCCAAAGGAAGCAAGGTACGCATGACAAAGCTGGATGCAACACAGGACTGGATCTGCATCGAGATTACGGATGGTGTGAAGGGATGGTTTCGGTTACAGGATGGTAAGGATTACAGTGATTATTTCAGTGGCTTGTATTTTGCCGGGTAAAGTGTGAAAAGGAGATACAGTCGGTAATATGTTCCTTATCTCAAAAGATCTAAAAACCGTATTATGTGGAGTAAAAATAGAAGAGGAAGAGTTCCTGCTGGTAGTACCGGCTGAGGATAAAGCAACTGCAGATGGCATGATCGACAATGCAGCAAAACAATCACAGGCATTTTCCTGGTGGCTGTTGGAAGTATACAAGGATATCATAAAGGATACTGTGAAATGAGATAAATAATGAAAAATGGGGAGGTTGTGCTTATGATGCAGCAGTTAAGTTTCAGTCCGGTGGAAAACATATTGACAGTCCTGTTCGCAGCGGCAATTCTGGGATATCTTCTGTACCTTCTGGTGCGGAGCTTACGGAACAGGCAACGGGGATATCATACGGTGAACCGTGCAAAAGTCTATAGCAAGGCACAGGCTACCGCTGTGAATCAGCCGGTATATCTGGCAAACGGCACAGTAAATTCCGGAGTAACCGAGGCGGAAAACGTCAAGACTGTCATTTTTGAAAATCTGGAAAAAGAGGGCGAACAGATCACCTTGGAAGTTTCCGACAGAATCTACAGCGAATTGCAGGAAGGCGATTGTGGAAGCCTCAGCTGCCGGGACGGAAAATTAGTGAGCTTCGGGGCGTTACAGAACAGGGACGACAGAGAGCGGAGCTTCCGCGGATAGGGAAGCAGAGAACATAGGAGGGACTTTATGGTGGAAGGCATCTATCGTTTGTTTGACAGTATATGGCGTCTCAGTCTGGTGGGAAGCTATTGTATTTTGTTGGTGATACTGGCCAGATTTTTACTGAAAAAAGCCCCGAAATGGTGTTCCTATCTGCTGTGGGGAATCGTATTTGTGCGGTTATGTTGTCCGGTGCTGCCGGGGACCAGAATCAGTCTGATCCCGGAGCGTCTGTTGACCGTAGGGACGGCGACAACCTCTGCACAGTTGACTGCCGGGAACAGTGCCGGATCAGTTGACAATGAGGGAGTTTATAATGGCAGCCACCGTGGAGACAATACTGTGGATGCCGTGCTGTCCGGGGCGGATAATACGGGAAATCTGAATGCCGGGACTTTAGAAGCCACCGGAAATAGGGAAGGTTCTGCACCAACACTGGGACAGGATGGAAACGTAGAAGGCATGAATGAAATTGGAGATGACGGTGTCGGTGAAATTCAGGCACCGGGTAATGTTACGAATGCCTTGGATGATGGTTACCCGGTGGATAACCGGGATAATGCGGACGGATTTTTGCAAATTTTCCGTGTCCTGTCGATCGCATGGTTACTTGGAATGGCAGGATTTATGGGGTATCATGCTTTTTCCTACCTGCGTATGCGGAACCGGCTTCGCAGACCTGACAGCGGTGTCAGACAGGTGGAACCGGGGATCTGCGAGATCGATGGAGGGCATCTGTCCTTTGTCATGGGACTGATGCATCCGGTGATCTATCTCTCTTCGGGACTGGATCCGGAGAGCAGAAAAGTCGTGTTGTGCCACGAGAGAGTGCATTTGCAGCGCAGGGATTACCTTTTCAAACCGGCAGCTCTGCTGATCTGCTGTGTGCATTGGTTTAACCCGTTGGTATGGCTGGCATTTTATCTGATGAACATGGATTGTGAGATGTCCTGCGATGAAAAAGTTGTGAAGCTTCTCGGCGAGGAGAGCAAGAAGATCTATTCCTATACATTGCTGGAGGAGGCTTCCGGCGGAGAGTGGAAGCGTTATCGGGGCGGTTCCATCTGCGCACTGCTTTCTTTTGGCGAAGACCATGTGAAGAATCGTATTCGTCATGTACTGGATTATCGCAAGCCGCCATTCTGGGTCATGATTGGCGCGGCAGCAGTGATCGTGGTACTGGTGGTGTGCCTGTGCAGTAACCCGGGTAGTGGAACGGATGCAGCGGATGTTGCAAATGCGGATAGCGGTGCAGAGACTGAGGCAGATGCGGCGCTGGCAACCGACGGGGCAGATGCAACCGAGGAAGCTGCAACAGGGGAGTTTGCGACGGATGAAGTGGATTATGAGGCTGCCAAAACGGAATGGCTGACGGTATTTGAGCAGGGTATCCACAGCAGGGAAGAGTTCAGTGCCCTGTTTGATGTGACTGCCTTGGAGGATGCCCAGTCTTTTGCCGGACAGGACGGCATCCAATATCTTGGCTACAATGGTGTTGCGGCGCGGAAACTGCATCAGCGGATTTTAGACGGAGATGCCGCTGCCCATGAGACCTACAAGGATCCGGTGAAGGCTGCGGAAGCTCTGCTGAATCTACAGGGTGGCAGCGGGGAAATGACGGAACTGCTTTATGAGCCGGGAATGCAGTATTATTTTTATCAGGAGGATCCGAATCGTCCCGGGGAGGGAGCAGTGGCGAATGTACAGTATACCTTTGCCGATGGCACTGCTATAGACATTCCGATGGTATTTGCGGAGGAGAGCAGTCAGATCTGGCTGCTGTCACTGGGAGATATCGACAGTATAGGCAGGCATTCTACCGGTCCTCTGGACGGAGAAAATCAGGCCAGAGTGGTCTATGCGGAATACGGACCCAGGGATGAAGATTGGGCTACCGTGGCAGAACTGTCGAAAAAATGGGTGTATGTAAAGGTATCCCCCGGATCTTTTGCGGATGTTGCTGCTACTTATCAGGTTTCCAGCTACGGTATTTATGCGGCCACCGGGGAGGAAGCCGGACTGAACTGTATGGTTCCGGGATATATAGCCCCGGGATGTGCGGCACAGGGACGGTCCACGGTTTATCAAAATATGGGAAAATATTATACGTCTGACAGTTACAGTCAGGAGATGGCTTATCTGAAGCAACAGGATAGTGTCCGATTGTACTATTTTGCAGCTTCTGATTATCAGGAGGGAGATCTGGACATCTGGATCGACACGATCCGGGAATATGATACTTCGGGACAGACCGGAGAAAACGGGGTCACGGACTGGAAGCTGCCGTCGAAGGCACAGGATTTCTCCGCAGATACACTTACGGCGGAGGATGGCTATTGGATCCTGAGTCAGAGCAGCGGAACCGCCCAGAGGAAACTTCCGCTTCTGTCCAATCAGCCGGTCTGGAACGGGAAGGTGGCGGCAGATCTGACGACAGAGGAAGCGGATGCTTATGCAGCAGCACAGAGACGGGATATTATGACGAATGTGGGAGTTGTATTCGATCTGTCTGAGCGAGCGGAGCAGGAGACTTATGCCCTGTTGGATCTGGACGGAGACGGAACCGCAGAGAAACTTCTGCTGCGTTCGAGAATGGCACAGGTAGTAAACGAAGTGGATCATTCGCCGCTGGATCAATATATATTTGCGGTGAATACCATGCAAGGCGAGACACGGACGGCACAGAATCTGGGGAACAGCATTTACGCTTTCAGTCCCGATGGCGGACAGATCCTGTTGGCGCTGATGCGAAGGGACGAGTTCGGACAGTACGAGAGTTTCCTGTTCCGCTATGAGAACGGGGAATTACAGGAGGTAGGAAGCTTCGCACAGGATATCCGGGAGATCTGGGTGGAAAACGGCCAGATTATTACCACTCAGAGCTATGATTATATTCTGCAAAGAGAAAATTTGCGGATCGTATACCGCATTGGAAGTGACGGAAAACTGGCGGAACTTCCGGCAGACCGCTATGATCTGCCGGAGCAGTCGACCCTGCACGGGATCAGAAAAGATCTGGAAGTCTATCGGACTCCGGACGCAGGCAGTGAACGCTTTACCATCAACGCAGATCACGGAGTCTATTTCCTTTATCTGGATGCCGGCAGGCAGTGGCTCTGCGTGGAGACCGAGAATGGTGTCACCGGGTGGCTTAAGCTGGCGGATTATACGGCGGAAGAGGCATGGGATACTTTCAATGATCTGATGCCGAATGGGGGATGAGAACAATTTATACTGGATACATTTGATAAAAATGAAAAAAGTTTCCGGTATAAGAGAAACTTTTACTTTTGTAGGAAAAAATAGACATTGACAAAAATGGTTTACAGGATGTAACATAAAAGTGTTACAACTTGTAAACCATTTTGCATAATAAGACTTAACGGATGCCACAGAGGGCAGAAAGTGTGGAATTGCAATGTCGGAATATACTATGGGCGCCATCGAAATGCGTTTTGCAGAGATTATCTGGGAGCATGAGCCGGTCTCTTCCGGGGAACTGGTGAAACTATGCGAGCAGGAGTTGAACTGGAAGAAATCCACAACTTATACAGTCCTGCGGCGCCTCTGCCAGAAGGGGATTTTTACCAGCGAGAACGGAACCGTAACTTCGTTACTGTCGAGGCAGATGTTTCAGGCGAGACAGAGTGAGGAGATCATCGAAGAGTCCTTTGCGGGATCCCTGCCTGCTTTTGTGGCGGCGTTTACCTCCCGGAAAAAGTTGTCTACGAAAGAGATCAAAGAACTGAAGAAGATCATAGAAAATAACGGGGAAGAAAAGGAATGACAGGGATGGCAATGATGCAGATACTGATCAGAATGAGCATTCAGGGAAGCATCATCGTAGGAATCGTATGGATCCTCAGAATGGTATTTAGAGGACTGCGGATCTCCTACCGCTACTGTGTGCTGTTGTGGGGAATCGCCTTTTTCTATCTCATATTTCCCTGGAAGATCGAGAATGAGCATGGATTTTGGTGGGCACAGCCGGAGTCGATGGTAGAGGCGGTGAGCACGGATGGACCGACAGTGGTGACGGGACTTGGGACGGGCATTGTGTTGGGGCAAAGTGCTGTGCCGGAGCAAAATGTTACACCTGGACAGAGTACCTTGCCGGAACAGGTGAACGGAACAGATGCGACGACCGTGCAGGGTACGAATTTCGAAGCGGGATCGAACGAGCTCCCTGTGACGGCTGCACAGTCCAACGGCACAGCAGTCATGCCTTTCCTATCGGCCGCCTTTACACAGGTGATATTTGCAGTCAGATACCTGTGGCTGGCAGGAATCCCCTGCTTTCTCGCGTATTTTATTTTTTCGTATATAAGAATGAAACGCCGTCTGGCGGAATGTCTCCCCGGAGAGGAGGGCGTACGTTACGTGGACGGCATCCGCACGCCGATGGTATTCGGAATTCTGCGGCCGCAGATTTATCTGCCGGTGGAGATGAAGCCGGAATTTTATGACTGTGTATTGCAGCATGAGCGGATCCATCTGCACCGCCGGGACTATCTGTGGAAAATACTGGCCTATCTGATTAGCATTGTGCATTGGATGAATCCGGTGGTCTGGCTGGCATATTATCTGCTGTGCTGTGATATAGAAAAAGCCTGTGATGAAGCAGTGACGGAACATCTGGAGCCGGAGGACCGACAGGAATATGCCGCCGTACTGCTATCCATGGCAACCGATACGACCGCACGCAGGATATTTGCAGCACCGGTGTGTTTTGATGAAGGTGACATCCGGGGCAGGATCCGGCATATTTTAAAATGCCGTAAGACCGCAGGGAAGCTTGCGGCGCTGGCAGTGGAACTGTGTATCATTGCAGCACTGGTACTGCTCACACAGAAAAGTGCGGTTTCTTCTCAGAAAACATCGGAAGACTTCACAGAAATGGTGACAACGGAAGAAACAGGACAAGTACAGGAACAGAATCTGCCAACAATTTACATACAGCAGGAAGAGGAACTGCAAGCTCCCAGTCCTTTTCGTATTGAAAACTATTATATCACTGAGCGGGTCACTGCCTATAATCATTATTATATTGATAATGATGGTATTCTCTGGGGGAACGGTTATAATGAGAATGGTCAGTTGGGAACAGGCAGTTACGAGACGGATTTTGACAAGGGGCAGTTTGATGATGTGAGGATTGCAGATCATGTGGTTTCCGTAGATGCCGATTGGAATAATAATTTCTGCATTTATCTGACGGAGGATGGAAACCTCTACGGACTGGGATTAAATATGGCAGGACTTTTGTTGGGAAAAGACACTGTGAAGCAGGTATATAGCGACATGGATAACGACAGGGTATGTACTCCCACACTGTTAATGAAAAATGTCAGATATGCCAGAGCCGGCAGGGAAGCCATTATCGTACTCAAGGAAGATGGAGCCGTATATTGGTGGGGACAGCTTCGGACGACAAGCAGCACGACCGTTGGGGGATATGATGAATACTGGTCAGTAACAGAGAATCCGTTGAATCTGGTAAAAATGATGTATCTGGAACCACATAAAGTTCTGGATCATTGTATCTATGTGGACATCAATGCGTGGAATGGAGCGGCAATCACGGAAGACGGAGAATTATATCTTTGGGGATTAAATATCTTTGGACAGTGCGGTGTTTCTAAGAGTGAGAATGTTCATGACTTTGTCAGAGAACCCAAAAAGGTACTGGATAAGGTCAGTATGGTATGGCTGGGTGGAATCCGGCACAGCGATGATGCCCGCACCTTTGATGCAGATATCTCTGCTATTCGATATGGATATAATAATTTTGCCTTATTGGAAGATGGTACGTTGTTGGGAGCAGGAGAAAATCTTGGCAAGGATTCTGTGACCACAGTGATGGAGGGGGATCTGGATGAGGCAGGATCGCACCGCTGCTCCTTTTCCTTTGTGCCGGTGAAGGCAGTGGTCTATTCCCTGGAGTATAATCGAGAGGTCCTGTCAAGGATGCAATGGGGAATGCGAAGAGACGAAGTACGGACATTGTGTACCGATGCCGGATTGCAATGCGATGTCGCCAGTGAGGATGCGAGTCTCTATATAGAGAACAGCAAATACTATTGTTATTTTGACGAGAACGGTGGATTAGACAGGATACAGATTCAGGCCGGCAGCAGCCGGGATGGGAGATTCCTTGTCGGTAAGACAATGTTGGAGGAATTACAGCAAAACATCGCGGATGCCGATGGTACATTGACACTGGTGAAGTCTGTTGAGGAAGCTTCCTGGGAACGTTGGCAGTATGAGGACACACAGGAGCAGATTCGATATTACTTTACCGTATATGAAGGTATTGTTACTGTTATAGAAGAGGAACAGATGATCAATGAAGAAGCTACGAAGTAGCGGTTTCGCGAATGGGGTTCTGAATAGTTACGAGAATTTTAAGCAGTAAGGGAGATTATCATGAAAAAACAATACAGATTAGCAACATTTGCACTGTCCGCCTGCCTGTTAATGGCATGTGGCGCCCGGGAGACCAATGCACCGGAGAACAACGAAGCGGAGAAACAAACCGAAAATATTTCCAATACAGACACTAAAATAGATGAGACAGAGACTTCCGGAGCTCTCACAGAGTCAGAATCCCGGGAAACACCCATTGCACCGAAAGAAATTACGATAGATTTCACCGGAGTATCGGAATTTCACCCGGAAGGAACTGCGGCGCAGCCCTATTCCCTGGAAATCCTTTCCGAGACGTATAACAATATTACTTTTGCTGATGAATGGTACAATGCAACGGAAGATGTTTCCCTTCCCATGATCGGAGAAAACTGGGACTGCTTCTATGATGAAAATTATACCTATCAGTGGGAGGATGGAAAACTCAGCATTTTTGATGGCGAGAACTGTCTGTACGTGCTGGAATATCCGACAGACAAATGGTACGTCAACGGTAATAATGCCTGTCTTGAGAACGGAATTTTTTACGGGGCTTCGGTAATGAACGGTTATGCGCAGCCGGACAGCTGCTTTATGTTTGCCTATGATCTGGAAAATGAGAAACTGCTGTGGCGAAGTGCCGACCAGACTTATAACAGCATGAATTTTCTCGTGAAAGGGGACGTGATCTTCTGCGGCTATGGATTTACCGCAGAGGACGATTATCTCTATCAGCTGGATAAAAACACCGGAGAAGTGATCGATCGCCTGCCTCTGAAAAAAATGCCGGATCTCATGGCAGAGAAGGACGGCCGGTTGTATGTGCATACCTATAGTTATGATTATGTGATCCAGGTATTTTAAATTGAAAATATCAAAATAATTGATATCGGTCGACTATCTTATCATTAAATATTGCATGTGCAATAAAAATATGATATTTTAAAAATGTAACATAAAAAGAGTTACATTTTTAAAATGGTGACTATATGAAGAATTTTTTGGAAAAAACATTGCGTCAAAATGTGATGATAGAAGAAACTGAATATTTGAATGAGAAGCTGCCTCTAGCCTTTCGTGGAAGATACACTTTTTATAAGGTTGAAACAAACGGTTCACCCTGGATAGCAATTCAACCCAAGGCAGATGTTGGCCTGGCAGTGCTTAGAAAGGACTGGATTAAAATTGAAAAGGCAGCAGGTCTTAATTGTGCCATTTTTTTTGATTCTACATCATTTTATATTAAAGAAAAATTATTGGAAGAGGGAATTCCCTTTGTACTGAAAGATAAGCAGGTGTACTTGCCTTTTATCGGATATTTGCTGTCCAATGAGAATGAAAGGAAAATTTCTCCGGTTCATTTGATTTCATTTTTAACACAAAAAGTTATATTGGTTGCAATATATGAAAAATGGGAAAATGTTACTGCATCAAAAGCTGCAATAAGATTAGGCGTTACGAAAATGTCTGCAAACAGGTGCTTTGATGAAATTGAGTATCTGAATGTGGATATTTTGGGTATGAAGGGTAAATCCAGGGTGATAACTGTTCCAGCGGATATTCAGAAACTGTGGAATGATGTACGGGTCATATTGAGAAACCCTGTGATTGCAAGGTATGAACTAAAAGAGGATATTCAATTGGGAAAAAAGGCAGGAATCACTGCACTATGTGAGTACTCATTACTTTCGGATAATGAATATCCGACTTATGCAATTACCAAAAAAGAAATAACAGAATCCGGAATTAGAAAAATGAAGCAGGTACATTCCGGGGAAGAAATAGGATGCGTTGTTCTGGAACTCGGATACTTTATTGATTTTAAGAATAAGAAACTGGAAGATCCATTGAGTGTGACATTGTCGCTTACAGAGAGCGAGAAACAGGATGAAAGAATTGGTATTTCTATAAAGAGGATGCTGGAGGAATACGTATGGTAAAAGGACTGGATACTTTTAGAAGATACTTTCAGGGATATGAGAACCAATATGTACTTATAGGCGGTGCAGCCTGTGACATTGTATTTGAAAACAGCGAGACAGCGTTTAGAGCAACAAGAGATCTTGACATTGTTTTGATCGTAGAGGCATTGACTCCTGAGTTTGGAGAAAAATTTTGGAATTTTGTTCAAGATGGAAAGTACAGAAATAAGGCAACCAATGGAGAAAAACCGCAGTTCTATAGATTTGACAAGCCAGAGGATGAATCTTTTCCTAAAATGCTTGAATTATTTTGCAGAAATGATTTTGAATTACGAGAGATGACCGGAATCACCCCCATACACATTGATGATACGGTATCAAGTCTGTCAGCAATTCTGCTTAATGACGATTATTACAAGGTGTTGTTAGAAGGAAAAGTTAATGTAAAAGGTCTTTCCGTTCTCCGACCTGAGTGTTTGATTTTGTTCAAGGCGAAAGCATACCTTGATTTGAGACAGAGGAAAGAAAGCGGTGAAACAGTAGATTCCAATGATATCAAAAAGCATAAAAAAGATATTCTTAGAATTGTAACAGAACTTATGCTGGAGAACACAGCAAATCTTCCTGCAACAGTGAAATCGGAGATAGACACTTTCATAAAATTGTTGGAGCAAGAGCCGTTTGATGAGAATTCCTTGAAAAATTATGGGATTGAGAATCAAGAGGTTGTTGCAGTACTTAGAAGAGTATTTGAATAAAAATAACGGAGAGGTGATCGGCTGCTTGCTTCTGAAAAAAGATGCCGGATTTCATGGCAGAGAAGGATGATTGATTGTGTAAAAGGCTTTTGAAAAATCTTGTGGGAGGAGGATTCAGAAAAAGTATGTACAAAGCAAAGATGAGGTGTGTGGCATTATTAATAATTATGTTAAGCATGGTAAGCTGTGGGCAGAATAGACCGGAACAGAATGATACAGAACAGAATACTTCAGAAGTTACCGAGGAGATGACACCTAATACCATAACGACTACAGCTGTATCAAATGAAGAGACTGAACCGGTTGATTTATTGGAAGATTTCAGTTTGGAAAATTTAAAAGGGAAAACCGATCCGGAAGTAATCAGACAGGAATTATCCGTCCTTCCGTTAAATATAGATGAACTCAAAGATTATCCGGTGTATGTCTTGGATTGGCAGTCAAGGGAATGCAGCGGAGCAGAATTGCTGGACGAATTTTACGAGCAGACATCAGAGAATCAACCGGCGCAATTAGTGATTGTACACTATTTAGTGAGTGAGGAATTGGTTACAGCGAGTCAACTATGGAGTTTAAGTTATATAGAATTTGATGGAACGGATTATTTCATGTTTGAAAACGATTCGGAAGACGGCACCTGGAAAGATGATTACAGAGAGATGTATTTCCATTCCCTGAACATAATTAGAAAGCAGCCGGAACAAAGTGAAATTGAACTAATAATGATAGTATTTACGGATCAGGAAGATGTCTCCGATGAAGAAGCGGAACAGTATGTGCAATTGTTATATGATGGGAAGAGACCGGAGAACGTAGAGGTGCGTCCTTTTCTGAATTTACGGAAGACAAGTTAAGTTATACAGTGGGAAGTTGTGGCAGCAGTGCTTGTTTTTTTACCTGTTGGAAAAAGAATGATATTGCGATGACGTGCGAGGGGATTACGAATGAAAACTTTTAAAACAATAGCATTATTGCTTGTAGGTACAGTATCATCTTTGCTGTTAATGGGATGTGGAGAAATAAACACCGGGACGAAAACATCTGCATGGGAGAAAGAGACTGCTACAATTGTGCTGGAAGAACCTAAAACGGAGATTATACTTGGAGATATAGGGGGAGCGTCGACATTACAGGAAGCAATAGCAGATTTTAATAGTAAAAATGACAGAATAACAATCACAATACATGATTATTACGAAGAAAATACAAGCGACGGAATTAGTCGTTTGTATGATGATATTTTGACAGGAAAAGGACCTGATATCATTAGTTTTTCGACAGATGAGATGGATGTGGAAGTGCTTAGAGAAAAGGGCGCAATAGAGAATCTTATTCCCTATCTGGAGAAAAGTGATGTGATTGGGGAAGAGGACATCGTTGATTCTGCGTATCATGTTTTGACAGCGGATGGTGGCTTGTATATGTTGCCAACGAATTTTGTGTTATATACATTGATAACAAAAGAAAAATGGTGCAGGAACAAAGAAAATTTTACCTTCGAGGAAGCCTTGCGGGCCGTTCGGGAATGTGAAGAGGATCCTATGATTTCACGGGATTTATTTTTACAGGAAGGGGCAATCTGCGGAGGATATTCCGGGGAAACGGAAGATAACAGATTGGAACAATATATAAAAATTGCAGAACAATTACCGCAACAGGCGATGTTTCAAACGAATGACCTTTTGATGCGGGAAGGAAAAATTCCATTCAATCTTGAGTGCATAGGTGACATGCAACAATATTTATATAAAAAATCCGTATGGGGTGAGGATGCAGTCTATACAGGATTTCCGGGAGCAGAGGGAAAGGGAAGAATATTTATTTTTGACAACTGTTTCGCCATTAACAGTCAAAGCACGCACAAAGAAGAAGCATGGAAGTTTGTGGAAAGCTATTTTACTGAGGAAGGACAGAAAACGATTGCTCCCAATTGGAATTTCTCAATATTGCAAGATGTGTTGGACCAACAGCTTAGTGATAGCAGAAAGCAGGAATATTATCAGACATCGGATGGAAAAAGAGAGAAACTTCCTATTCTGACATACGAAATTGGCGGTACCTATGAAAATGTTTATGCGGCACAAGATGAGGATATACAGGATGTAAGGGAGATGATAAATAATACGAAGGTAATGCAACGCAGTGACCTTCCTTTCATAGGGATTACGCAGGAAGAGGTGTTGTATTATTTTAACGGAGAAAAAAGTATAGAAGAAACAGCAGCGGCTATAAGGAACAAAATTGATGAAATGCCGAATGCAACAAATGCACAGACAGATAGGGATGCCGTTATCAATATAGGGGATTTTTCAGTTTCCTTATATGAAGGTGAGCAGGAAATATTGGGGAAGTTGGATAAGATGGGGCTGTTGTATGAAAAGGTTGAGGATTCGGATAACAAAAAATATGATTATTATTATAACGTAGGTGATGGGGAAACTCAATTTATACAAGTTTATTTTCTTGAAAAAGAATGTGTCAGAATAAGAATCAGCAGTAATGAAACATTTGCATATACCTCGAGAGGCATATATTCCGGAAATACTTATTCTCAAATGGTCGAACAATATGGAGATTCTTATGAAAAACATACTTATATGGGCAAAGAGAGATATACCATTTATCGTTATGCTTTAGGAGAATGTTTCCATGAATTCGGCATACCGGGGGAAGCAACCGGTGAAATCTATAATATTGATGTTTATGTTTCCGGTCAGATGCCTATCTACGATTATGGAGAAGAGATTGTAGAGGATTAGAAATTTTTTGAAAATATATAAGGCGATGAGACGGACTATAGGGAATGGCTGAATGCAAACGAAGGTAATGTTGAAGAACTGGAGATTCCATATTTTTCATTTACGGAAGAAAATATTGCGAGAGAAGAAAATAGAAGACAATTGGGGGAGAAACAAAAAGATGACCAAAAAGCAGAAAGTAGTATTTGCGGTTGTGGCAGCAGTGCTTGCAGTTGTGGCAGCAGTGCTTGTGCTGGGGATAATTTTGTCTTACGTATGCTATCATTTTATTTATGGGACAAGAATCACTTCCCGGGAGGGAGAAGCATACCACAAATTAGAAGGAAAGGGAGTATACAGCCCGTTAGCGGTGTTTCCTTCCGCAGATATGGATACCGTTTCACAAGATTTTTATTATCAGACCCGTGATGAAATATTTGCCGCAACCTGCCAGATCTATTTGGAAAATCAATATACCAGGGAACAGTATGAGGCAGAAACAGAACGTCTGCGGAATTTGAAGTTTTCTTATCAGGATCAGACGAATATGCTTTATCAGGATGAAGAAAATTATTGCAGCGTTGCGTATGTGGCAATGGCAAATTGGACCGACCGATATGAATATGCCATCACGTTAGATGACAGTAATACCATTATTTATGTTTATCTGCAGAACATGGATGCGAAGGACATACATATGCAGTCTGATTACCTTCCGAAATATTTTCAGGATAATAATACCGGAAAGCATCAGGATACAGACCCTATGACCGCGGATTACAGAAGTTTCTATGCGTTCCGGATAGGAGATCATTATATAGATTGCATGGATTTGGCGGATCAGATTGAAATCGCCGATGCCGAGCCGGAGACTCAGGCAGAGGCTGTAGCACCGCAGTATGATTTGGAAAAATCTAATTAATTTCTGCAAAACAATGGAGAGCAGCTAACAGACTGCTGTGCGTAATATTTGACAGTATGTTATTCGTTATAGGATAACGGAGTAATAGGCATACTATATAATATCTCTGCCAGATTCATGGCAGAGATATTTTACAATAATGTAAATAAAATTTGACAAAACGGACATAAATGTTTAATAATATTTACATAAGGAGATGGGATTATGCCGAAAAAAACAATAGTGTTATTGCCTGAAACAGAAAAAATACTGGAGCAAATGGGACTACAGATAAAGTATGCAAGGCTGCGCAGAAAATTGACGTCGGAATTGGTTGCGGAAAGAGCAGGAATCAGCAGAGCTACTTTAGTATCCATAGAAAAAGGCTCACCTTCTGTGGCAATGGGCTGCTATGCGGCTGTGCTTCATGCATTGAATTATATGGATAAGGATTTACTGCTTGTTGCTAAAGATGATGAATTGGGACGAAAGTTACAGGATCTTAATTTGCCTGTAAGAAAGCGCGCACCCAGGAGGGGATAAATATTTCGAAGGCAAACTTTTATTTGTCAATAGAGGTAGTGCCATACTATGAGATATCAACAGAACAGGCGAAGAAAAATGTCACAGATATATTTTAAACGCACGCGTGCGTTTATAAGATAGCCTTTTACAATCAAATTAAATAAGTGAAACAGTGTTTAGCTTTTTTGAAAACTTTTTCACCGGTTCAGCCACCACACCCCCAGATTCAGATACCCCGCGAACGCAACCCACACCAGATAAGGCAGCATCAGCCATGCGGCAGGCTTCGAGATGCGGTAAAAAGCAACGGCAGTGGCGAGGATCAGGATCCACAGAGCGACCAGCCACAAAAAGGCGAAAAGATACCATCCCAGGTTGAAGAACCAGATGGACCAGAAAAAATTAAAGATAAGCTGTACAGCATACAGGGTGAGGGCTTTCGTGTCCTTGCCTTTTTGCATGACAACGAGATAAGAGGCGATTCCCATGAGGACGAACAGGATGCTCCATACCACCGGGAAGAGCCACATGGGCGGCGTCAGTGGAGGCTGATTCACTGTTTCAAAGGCTTTCATGCCGTCTTTGGTGATCCAGGCGGAGAGTCCGCCTACTGCCAGAGGGATGGCAACGGCAGTGATGAGGTTTTTCCAGTGAATATTGTGAAATTTGTCGGAGAGTTGCATGGGAGCCTCCTTTGAAAATACGATTTTGCATGTGTCAATATCCGCGTATGGTCTGATTAGTATTGTATGAAAATGAGATAAAAATTATGTGTCTGGCTATAAAAAGAGGACAAAAATTTGGGACTATCGGCAAACGGAGGTTTTGGTGTATGATTAAGAGTGTAATAAAGCATTATGACTATCAGCAAAAGGAAATATCCAAGAAAAGGTAATAGGTAACATAGCTATGAGCACAGAACACACACAGGGTTCCCTGACAAAAGAAGCAATCCGGCTGGCGTGGCCGGCGGTCTGCGAATCCTTTTTTATCGCACTGGCGGGTATGGTGGATACTTTTATGGTGAGTACGCTCGGAGCCAATGCGGTGGCAGCGGTAGGGCTGACCACACAGCCGAAGTTCCTGGGGCTGGCACTGTTCATTGCAGCGAATGTGGCAATCTCCGCCCTGGTGGCGAGACGACTTGGAGAGAAGAGGCAGCAGGCGGCCAACGAGATTCTGGTGATGACGATCTGCTTTTGCATTGTGGCAGCGGTGATCATCAGTACACTGACGGTGGGATTCGCGGATCAGATCATTGAATTCTGCGGATCGAGTGAGGACACGCATGCCATGGCAGCGAGATACTACCGGATCATCATGGGTGGCATGATCTTCAATGTATTGTCCATGGGAATCAATGCGGCACAGCGCGGCGCGGGCAATACGATGATCGCCCTTAGGACGAACCTGATCTCCAATCTGGTGAATATCTGCGGCAATTACCTGCTGATCAACGGCCATTTCGGATTCCCGGCACTGGGAATCACCGGAGCCGCCATTGCTACGGTATTCGGTACGGTAGTGGCATGCGTGATGAGCATCATCTCGATCTGTCCGAAAGAAGGATTTATCAGTATTCCGTATATGATCGAACATCACATCAGACTGCGGTTGGAACCGCTGTTGGAGATCATCAAAGTCGGCTATTCCGTGTTTATTGAGCAGGTATTGATGCGTATCGGATTCATGTCGACTGCTATGATGGCAGCGAAAATGGGTACGGAAGCCATGGCGGCACACCAGGTAGGCATGAATATCCTCGGTCTGACGTTTTCATTCGGTGACGGTATGCAGGTAGCGGCGGTGGCGTTGATCGGCCGGAGTCTGGGCGAACGTGACCCGGAGAAAGCGAAAAGCTATGGAGCTATCTGTAGACGTATCGGTATGGGAATCTCTGTTGCACTGGCGGTTATCTATTTCTTCGGAGGGGAGACCATCTACCGGATGTTCTTTAGAGAAGAAAATATTATTACGTACGGTGTGAATATTATTCATTGCATTTGTATTATTGTCCTGTTCCAGGTGTCTCAGGTCATCTACATGGGATGCCTGCGCGGCGCGGGAGATACGGCATACACGGCAGTGGCATCTACGATCAGCGTTACTCTGATCCGTACGGCGGCATCCTATATTTTCGGGTTTACTCTGGGACTGGGAATGACCGGTATCTGGATGGGCATTCTGGCGGATCAGGTATCCAGATTCCTGTTCGCGTCGATTCGGTTCCGACAGGGAAAATGGGTGACAATTAAGATATAATGAGCGCAGGTAATGAGCTTATGATAATAACAAAACTCCCGGAGCAATATCGCACCGGGAGTTCTTGCGTTCAAATAATATGCAATGAGTTACTGTGAGTTCTATTTCGTCTTCAATGTCTTTTTCATAGCAGTGAAAGTCTCTGCACTGATCACATGCTCGATCCGGCAGGCATCCTCAGCAGCAACGGTGGGATCCACACCGATGGAAGTCAGCCAGTCCGTAAGAAATGTGTGACGTTCATAGATTTTCTCTGCAATTTCCCGCCCCTTATCCAGCAGGGTGATGTAGCCTTCCTTGTCCATTTCAATATATTCCCCATTGCGGAGATTCTTCATAGCGACACTGACGCTGGGCTTGGACACGCCCAGATCGTTGGCAATATCAATGGAACGGACAACACCGTTCTTTTTCTTCAGCACTAAGATCGTTTCCAGATAATTCTCAGCAGATTCCTGTATTTTCATGTAATGACCATACCCTTCCCATACATAGCATTTTGAACCGAAATGCCTGCTCTACATATGGAAACTTGACCATTCGCAGGCATTACAATAAGAATAGCAGAAAAGGGTAGGAAATGCAAGATTTCAACTTAATGAGAAAAAATATCAATAAGAAATTCCTACGAGATTTCTATGAAAAAAATCGAAAAAATATATTGACAGTAAAAAAAGGTTAGTATATACTAACCACGTGAATTGAGAATGAATCTCATTAAGAGCTAATGAGAAACCACAAGCAGTTAAATACTATTGAAGGGAAGGAAGTGTGTATGATGCCCCTGAGTATGGTAGGTGCCGGTGAAGAGAACACGATCCAGAGGATCGGCGGCAATGAGGAGACGAGGAAGTTTTTAGAGACCCTCGGATTTGTAGTAGGTGGTAAAGTGACAGTTGTGTCCCAGACCGAAGGCAACCTGATTGTGAATATCAAGGAATCAAGAGTAGCCATCGGCAAGGATATGGCCAATAAAATCATGGTGTAGCGGGCAGCTGTACCAAAAGATGCTAATAGGAGGAGAAAATGAAGACATTGAAGGAAGTTCCCTGCGGACAGACCGTAAAGGTAACTAAACTGAATGGTGAAGGTCCTGTCAAGAGACGTATCATGGACATGGGCATTACCAAAGGTGTTGAGATCTATGTGAGAAAGGTTGCTCCTTTGGGAGATCCCGTGGAAGTAACTGTCAGAGGCTATGAGCTGTCTCTTCGTAAGGCAGACGCTGAGATGATTTGCGTTGAGTAAATGATCTTTTTTTTAGCAGGAAGGTTAGCTGGAACTAATTAGTGAAGGCTAATCACATGAGCAAAAGGAAAGTCTCGAAGAGACGATTTTGTGAATGAGGCTCTGAATAGTTATGAGAAGTATGATTTTAGAGGAAAGAGGTAGAAAAATGGCAATTAAGATTGCACTTGCAGGTAACCCTAACTGCGGTAAAACAACACTTTTCAACGCTCTGACCGGTTCCAACCAGTTCGTAGGTAACTGGCCCGGCGTAACCGTTGAGAAAAAGGAAGGTAAATTAAAGAAACAGTACGGCGGTAACGGTGATGACGTGATCATCATGGACTTACCCGGTATTTATTCCCTGTCTCCGTATACTCTGGAGGAAGTGGTAGCACGTAACTACCTGATCGGTGAGAGACCCGATGCGATACTGAACCTGGTAGACGGTACCAACATCGAGCGTAACTTATATCTGAGCACACAGCTGATGGAACTGGGTATTCCCGTTGTCATGGCTGTCAACATGATCGATATCGTGAACAAGAACGGCGACAAGATCAACGTAGCAAAGCTTGCTGAGAAGCTGGGCTGCCCCGTTGTTGAAATCTCCGCTCTGAAACTGACCGGTATCGAGAACGCTACCAAAAAGGCGATCGAACTGGCACAGAAGAAGAGTGCAGCAGTTGCGGTACATAAATTCGCACCTGAGGTTGAGAGCGTGATCGAGACCGTAGAGAAGAAGCTCACCGATGTTCCCGAGGAGCAGAAGAGATTCTTCGCTATCAAGCTGTTAGAGAAGGATGACAAGATCCCCGCACAGATGAAGAGCGTTCCCGATGTATCCGCTGAGATCAAGCAGTTGGAAGCTGCTATGGATGATGACACTGAGAGTATCATCACTAACGAGAGATATACATACATCTCCTCTATTATCAAAGAGTGTTACACCAAGAAGGAAGGCCAGAAGTTAACGACTTCCGATAAGATCGATAAAATCGTGACCAACAGATGGCTGGCACTGCCGATCTTCGCAGTGGTTATGTTTATCGTATATTATGTATCCGTAACTACCGTCGGTACCTGGGCTACCGACTGGGCAAACGATGGCGTATTCGGTGATGGCTGGCATCTGTTCACCATCGGAACCGGTACTTATGAAGAAGCAGCCGAGCCTTATGATGATGCAATGAACGTGATCAACGCATTCGTAGAAGCTGACGGCGATGAAGCTCTGGCAGCAGTCATCGACAGCGAGTCTGAAGACTACGATCCCATAGCAGCAGTAGCAGCTGTTCAGGAGTTCGCAGCAGGCATCGATGCATCCGCTACCGCAGATTACACCCTGGAAGATGAAGAGACACTGGCAACCGAGGATGTAACTTATACCGGTGCTGATCTGGCAGATGCTGTTGCAGTATATGCCGAGGACGGCGCAGAAGCTCCCGATCCCGCAGACTACGGTGTCTGGGTACCCGGTGTACCCGCACTGTTAGAGAGTGGTCTGGATGCAATCGGATGTGCCGACTGGCTGAAAGGGCTGATCCTTGACGGTATTGTAGCCGGTGTCGGTGCAGTGCTCGGTTTCGTACCTCAGATGCTGGTACTGTTCATCTTCCTGGCATTCCTGGAGTCCTGTGGTTACATGGCACGTATCGCATTCATCATGGACCGTATCTTCCGTAAGTTCGGTCTGTCCGGTAAATCCTTCATTCCTATGCTGATCGGTTCCGGATGTGGTGTTCCCGGTATCATGGCTTCCCGTACCATCGAGAACGACAGAGACCGTAAGATGACCATTATGACTACCACATTTATTCCTTGTGGTGCGAAGCTTCCCTTCATCGCCATGGTAGCAGGTGCTATCTTCGGCGGCGCAGCATGGGTTGCTCCTTCCGCATACTTTTTGGGAATTGCAGCAATCATTTGTTCCGGTATTATCCTGAAGAAGACCAAGATCTTCGAGGGCGATCCTGCTCCTTTCGTTATGGAGCTCCCTGCTTACCACTGGCCTACCGTAGGTACGGTACTGCGCAGCATGTGGGAGCGCGGCTGGTCCTTCATTAAGAAGGCAGGTACCATCATCCTTCTGTCCACCATCGTTGTATGGTTTACCACTTATTTCGGATTCACCGAGGACGGCTTCCGTATGCTGGCTGAGGATGAGATCGATATGAGTATCCTGGGCAAGATCGGTCAGTGCCTGGCATGGATCTTCATCCCTCAGGGCTTCGGTAACTGGCAGGCAACTGTTGCATCCATCACCGGTCTGGTAGCTAAGGAGAATATCGTAGGTACTATGGGTATCCTCTACAGCGCAGGCGAGGGTTCCGTATATGCTAACATGGCATCTCACTTTACTGCAGCAAGCGGTTATGCTTTCCTGGCATTCAACCTGCTGTGCGCACCTTGTTTCGCAGCAATGGGTGCTATCAAGCGTGAGATGAACAACACCAGATGGTTCTGGATCGCAGTTGGTTATCAGTGTGGTCTGGCATACGTTGTATCCCTGTGTGTAAACCAGATTGGCAGCCTGATCCTTAACGGCTCTTTCGGTATCGGAACTGTTGTAGCATTCCTTCTGATCATCGGCTTCATTTATCTGCTCTTCCGCCCTTACAAGGAGAGCACTACTCTGAAGGTTGACACCGAGAAGGCTGCATAAGTAAAATAAATGATAGAACTTTCCCACAGGTGTCCGGCGTGACTGCTTGCAGGCAAAGCCAGATACCTGTGAGGGAAGTAAACAGATAGAAACGTAACATTACTTGCGGGTCTTCGATAAGAGGATCCGCAGGATTTCAAAATAAGAGTAAGGAGGCAGTCTATGGGAACCGTAGTTGTATTGGCGATACTGGCCGGTGTAGTCGCATTGATTGTCCGCAAAATGATAAAAGACAAAAAGAATGGAAAATCCATTCAGTGCGGTGGCGATTGCAGCCACTGCGGAGGTCATTGTGGACACTAAGGAACAGGTAAGCTATCAGACCACGAAAATGCAGAGAGAGATCATATTGACCAAGCTGAAAGAAAAGGGCTGCCGCATTACAAAACAGCGTCTCCGGCTGATTGATATTATCCTCCAGTATGAATGCTCCAGCTGTAAGGAAATCTTCTACCGGGCATTGGAAGAGGATGACAAGCTGGGAGTTGCAACCGTATACCGCATGGTCAATCTCCTGGAGGAGATCGGTGCCATCAGCCGCAAGAACATGTATAAGGTGGCTTACTCTGAAAATTGTATGATGGAAAATGCCTGCACCATTGAACTGGACGATGGATCTGTACACCATCTGTCAGCGAAAAAATGGAACTCGGTGATTCGCGCCGGTTTAAAGTCCTGCGGTTATCTGGCAGACCAGAAAGTGACCAACGTGACCATCAAGCCCTGCGAATGTGCGGAGCAGGTATGTTAAGACAAGAGTATAATAAGTAGAAAGTAAACCGGTGTAAGGGGCAGGCAGTCTGGAGAGACAGTACTGTTTCCTACACCGGTTTTACTTATATGGGTGGCAGGAAAATACTAATCTGCATGAAATTTTGACAGATATTGCAGCAAAAAGGAAGCCTCGTAGAGGTAATTTTGCGAATGGGGTTCTGAATAGTTATTTTTTGAAAGAAAACAATAAGGAGAGTGAAAAAATGGGAACATATATGATATGTGGAATATTGATCATAGTGATCGTGGCAGCATTACTGGGATCCAGAAAGCACTTCAAGGGAGAAGGCGGATGCTGTGGTGGAGGCGGCGATGTGAAGATCAAGCCGAAACACTTAGACACCATCGTAGCAACGAAAAAGCTTCAGATCGAAGGAATGTCCTGTGTGAACTGCCAGAATCGCATTGAGAATGCCCTCAATGGCATGGCCCAGGTCAATGCTAAGGCAAGCTTTAAGAAAGGCGAAGCAATCGTAAAACTCGGCGCAGATGTTCCCGAAGAGGAACTGTGCGAGGCTGTGGAAAAGCTGGGATATAAAGTCACTTCTATTGAATTGATGTAAATTGAGAGTTAGTGAAATACATTGGCAAAATCCACGAACTCCCGGAGCATGCGATACACATGTCTCGATGTAAGGTCTCCGGATGTGAATTTTCTACGAAAAGTGATGAGTAGTTCTCGTCATGACGGGGCCGCCTACAGTCGACATCCATGTCGACAATCGGCTGACGCGGACATCGTGTCCGCTTTCCCCCTGCCTTTCAGCACTTTTCTAGAAAATATCAACATCCTCCGACAAACATCTTCGATATGGCACCGCATACTCCGGGAGTTCTGCGTTTCGAAAGCTTGTTAATACACCAGTAGCCACGGCTGGGTGTAAGAATAAGCTGACCGTAAACAGACGCCGGCACTTAGCGAGGGTACTTTCCTCGCTTATGTGCCGTTGCAATCTGTTTCCGAGCGAAAGCGATGTCAGCGTTTCTTATACCAGGCCAAGGGCTACGGAGATTTGAAAACAGATTCATTAATTAACTCTCAATTTAGCCATTGCCTCTCACTCGCTTATTGATCAATCCCCAACTCCCGCAATGCCTCCTCCCAATAAGAAGGAGCAATATTATACCAGGGATCTTTATATCCGTTCAATTTCATCACATGAAATAGTGCGGTCCCGTGGGAGACTTCACCGGTATACAATAAATGTTGTGTGATCCGGCACCAATAAGGTGACAGATCCCAAAGGCCGGATTCGTGAAGCTCCTTTATAACTTTTTCCACATCATATTCCAGTGAAATAAATTTGGGGTTCCAACCGCAGCTATCGGGGGTCAATATCATGTACTGCGTTTTGTGGGGAGATTTCAGGGGGACACCCACAGCTCCGGCGTTTATTATCTTCTTTTCACTGTTATAAACGATTCCCTGAATATGTGTGTGACCGCATACGATATAGTTTTCCTGACATTTATGAAGAATATCCTTGAAATCCTCACTGTTTGGATGCAGCTCTTTATTGTTGGCAAAGGGGGTTCCGTGACAGATCAGTACTGGCTCCATTCCATTGAACGCAATTCTCTGGCTTATTGGCAGAGACTCAAAGAAATCAATATCAGCGGAGGTGAGATTTTCATAATTATAAAGCATTGCCATAATGCTGTGATTCCCGTTTTTCCAGTCGCACCTCACATCTTTTCTGCGGTTGATCCAGTAGTCCTCCTTATTTCCTCTTATGAAAAAACAGGAATAGTTACTCCGCAGCTCATAAAGAATTTCCAGTGTCTTTTTGGGATAGGGAAATTCTCCCAGATAATCGCCTAAAAAAAGATAGGCATCGACCTGCTGTTCCCAAGCATGCTTCAGACAGCTTTGCAAGGCTATGTAGTTGCCATGGATATCGGACAGGATTGCCAGCTTCATTCGTAGTGTTTCCCTTTCTTATTTGTTGTGTATGGAATCATTTTCTGGAGAAATGAAAATCACAGTAATCCTCGCCCCAGCCTAAAGTTTTCGTCCGGTAGAAGGCCAGTTTTTTTAGGCCGCCGTAGGTCACGTTGTCGGCATCGCAGAAGATGTGGCACAGCTTCGGGCAGTTGTTCTCAACGCAGGCGGTGTGCCAGAGGCATTTTGTGATGGTTACATCGAAGGAAGCGCTGGTGTGATCCTGTGTACTTTCATGCAGGTCGGAGGAGCGCATGACCTTCCGGAAAATACTGCTGTAAAGGAAGAAGAAGCCGGGGATCCGCTCCATTTTTGCCATGGAGGAGTGCATATTTGCTCCGACAATAGTAAACATATATTTTTGTAGATATGCGGAGGTTTCCTCTTCCGAAAAGCCCTCCTGTAACAGCGTCTTATACAGCGCTACACAGGGAAGAATGGTCTGAATCAGCGTTTTCTGCTGGCTTTTTGATTTGTTTTCTGTATTTTTGCTTTCTATCAGCGTGTGGAACAACTGCTCCTGCGTATCAAACAAAGCGCTGCCCCGATCCTGTCCAAATTCTTCTATTAGAAATGCCATGATCTGTTCCTGTCGTTTGACCTTCATCGTTCGTAACACCTCTCTAAAGCGGAATCCATCTGGATTCCCAGATTACCGCCGCATCCTTCTGATTTTCCAGTGAGGCGGTAAAAAAAGACATTTTAACCTCGATTTATCCATATTGTGCCGCCTGCGTACCGCGATTGTCTTTATAAGCGGTAAATTTTCTGAAATTTACTTTCCCGAGTGCTCCATTTCACCGCCTGTGACAGAGATAACGGCATGGAAGCGGTAATAAAGAGACAGGATTCGACAATGCCCCGGGCTTTCCGGCGGTAATTTCTAAAAAAGACTCCCTAAAACAGAGGGAGTCCCGGCATAGCGAACGTCTTACCCGTTCTCTTTTGCAAAATATTCCTTTGTCATCTTTACTACGACGCCGGACAGTAGGAACACAGCGATCAGGTTGGGGATGACCATAAGCCCGTTGAAGGTCTCGGCGATGCTCCACATCAGTCCGAGGTTCATTGTCGCGCCCACGATAGCTGTAAGGGAATACAGCACCATGAAAGGCATGTTGGAGCGGGAACCGAAGAGGAATTCGATACATCTGGTACCGTACAGTCCCCAGCCGATGATGGTGGAGAAGGCAAAGCAGCACATCGCCACAGCGGTAAAGATCGATACCCAGTTGCCGTAGACAGCGGTGAATCCACTGATAGTCAGCTCCGCACCGGCAGCTTCACCGTAATTTACGGGTACGCCACTGCACAGGATGACTAAAGCAGTCATGGTGCAGATGATAATGGTGTCCACGAATACCTCAAAGATGCCGAAGAATCCCTGCTTTACCGGTTTCTTCGTATCGGCACAGGCATGAGCGATGGATCCGGTACCAAGGCCGGCCTCGTTGGAGAAGATACCGCGGGACACCCCCTTTTTCATACTCATGAAGAAGCTTCCTACCACACCGCCGGTCACGGAAGCGGGATTGAAAGCACCTTCTATAATAGAAGCAAATACGGCAGGCACAGATTTTATATGGAAAATAATAACGCCCAGTGCCAGCACGATATACATGATCGCCATGAAGGGAACCAGCTTGGAGGTAACATTGCCGATACGCTTGATGCCGCCGATGAGGATCAGGGCGATGATGATCGCCAGTGCCACGCCGATGATTAGGTTGACAAGCTTCACAGCATCTGCAGGCAGTACGTTAAAGCTGCTCAGAGCAGAATCAATGGCAGTAGTGATGGTATTGACCTGTGTGGCATTACCGGTACCGAACACGGCCAGCACACCGAAAGCAGCAAACAAATACGCCAGAAAATGCCACTTTTTATCCAGTCCGTTCTTAATATAATACATGGGTCCGCCTACCAGATCGCCCTTGGCGTTGGTTTCACGGAAATGAACTGCAAGAGTTACCTCGGCGAACTTAGTGCACATACCAAGCAACGCGGAAATCCACATCCAGAATACCGCACCGGGACCGCCGATGGCGATGGCTCCGGCCACACCGGCCACATTACCGGTTCCGACGGTAGCGGCGAGGGCGGTACATACTGCCTGAAAGGGAGTCAGAGCTCCGTCGGAAGCTTCTTTTTTCTTCATCATACGTCCGATGGTCACTTTCATGGCATAGGGGAATTTGCGGATCTGGAGGAAATTCGTACGGATGCTTAAATACAAACCGACACCGATGATACAGATCATGGCGGGAACACCCCAGATGAAATTGTTGACAACGTTGTTTACTGTTTCAATCGTGGATAACATGAATGTAATCTCCTATCATTCGTAAATCATTACGATAAATGTAAAATACTCTTATACCTTATCACATTTGCGAACATGACGCCATAGTTTTCGATGCAGTGTGTTAAAATGTCAAATTTATTTCTGCATTGATTATAGAAGAAACGGCATGGGTGGTTACGTTTGACAAAGGCAGTACGGGGCTGTAAACTGTTAGAAACGAGGAGGAGCGGGGGATTTATGAAATTATATGACAAACTTCCTTTAAAGAAAGCTTATTATCGTATATTCACCGGAATGATCATGTTTCCGTTATTGCTGGTACTGGTGTTGTCTCTGGTGCTGTTGGGAAAACAATATCGGGATCAGGCGATAGAAAATATCCGCGGGGTGCAGCAGGGTGTGGCAGGAGAGGTCCAGTCGGATGTGGAGTTCATGTCCATGCGCCTGTCCCAGTTGACGAACGTGAATGACAATATGGTCATTCAGTATGTAGTACAGATGGACACAGCAGATACCAATGCCCGCTATGATGCCCAGAAGAAGCTGGATCAGGCGGGAAACCTGGTCATAGAGCCGGTAAAAGATGTGGTGTCCATCGGTTTCTATATGAAAAGCGGAAATGCGATTTTCTTAAAAAGTGATATTAAGCGTACCGTCAGCGAGATCCGACAGTGCCCATGGTATCAGGATGCACTACGGGAGCCCAATTCCGTAAAAATAGGTTCCTATCAAACCATCGGGGCTAGTGACCTGTATCTGGGTGGTGGGAAGGACCAGCTGGTACTGATCTATGCCCTGTCTCCCAATGTGATGATCGACAGATCCCAGAGTGTGGAAATGGTAGTGCTGTATCAGACCACCGGTGCCGGGAATTCCATCCGCAATTACAACCGTAACTATAATAGGAAGAATAACAAACTGGGGATCATGCAGATCGTGGACGAAAACGGAACTCCTATTTTCCGGACGGAAGAAGCGGAAATCCAGAACACTTTCGGTTATACCTGTGTGCGCACTCCGTTGGAATTGGAAAATGCCACCTGGTATATCGAGAGTCATATCAAGACCTCGGAGCTGATGCAGGATTTCCTTAAGATCGCCGAGATCATTCTGCTGGTGGCGGCACTGATCTTTGCGCTGGCGGGGTATTTTGCCGGATATTTCATCCGACAGATCGTGAATCCCATTGCGGAACTGAGTGACGGTCTGAAACAGATTGAGGACGGCAAAATGGATATTCACATCACGCCTCAGGGACAGGCGGAGATCCGTGGAGTGATCCATCATTTCAATGCCATGGTGCGAAGTCTGCGGTCTCTGATCGCAGATTATGAGGAACAGGTCCGTAGGACGGAACGATCCAATGGAGAGTACTTTACAGCGATGATACGTGGAGAACTGTCTCCGGAACAGGTGGTAGAGGAGCATGCGGAGTTTTTTACAGATCCCTATGTGCTGGTGGGGCTGTATTTGGAATGGCCCACGGGAGTGAAGGCGGACCCGGAGCTGATCGGGCAGTTGTTAGCCGGATTCGAACGCAATCCCAGATATACCCTGCATTGTGTGGCTTGTCCGGAGGGACTGACAAGAGCGATTTTGTATTACCGGATCACAGAAAATGAAGACCGGCAGCGTATTTCCAGCATGTTGAAGGAACTGCAGAGCTATGTGAAGACGGAATACAATGCGGATATGGAATGCTGTATCGGCGGCAAATGTGTCACTATGGAAAAATTTGACATGGGTGTCACTTATCTTCGGGAGCATGCGGGACTGCGTTACCTGTATGGAGAAAGCGCTATTGTGGATCTGGAAGAGCGCCGGACAGAGGCAGAGGTGCTCCGGAAACTGGCCGGGGAATACAGCAGACTGGCAGATACGCTGTACGGAGCAGATGCGAAAAATTTCACAGCGGAGAAGGAAAAGCTGTTTGAACGGCTGAACACCGGGGACAGGCAGGAAGCAGAGGAACACATCTATGGGGTGATCCTGGCGATAGCCACCCGTTTTGGAACCGATGGCATTACCTTATCGGAGATCTTCAGCCAGAGATATAATTATAAGGAAAAAGTAGGACGTCTGGAAGATGTCCGCAGCATGAAAATGTGGATCACCAATTACATTAACTGGATAATGGATTATTCTGTGGGTAAGATCGATGCCATGGAGACGAATGTGATCACGAAAGCGAAACGTTACCTGGCGGATCACTATGACGATGCGGAACTGACGCTTGCGAAAGTAGCGGAGCATGTGGGACTGAGTGAAAAATATTTCACCAACCGCTTTACCAAAGAGACCGGGGAGACCTTTTCCAACTATCTTACCCAGCTGCGGATCCAGAAAGCCAGAGAACTGCTCCGGACTACTACGTTTAAAAGCTATGAGATCGGAGAAATGGTGGGTTACCGGAATGCGGAGCACTTTACGAGGATGTTCAAAAAAGAGACCGGATGCACTCCGGCACAGTATCGAAAACAGGGCGAACAATAAAAAACATACAGAGATACAATACAAAACGCAGGGAAAAACCCTGCGTTTTGTTACGTTTCATCAAGAATTCCAACGATAGATCAAAAACAGGCAAATCGTACTTAGTACCATTTATCAAGAAAACGAAAGATATGAAATGGCGCAAATATTGCACGGTTGTTATACTTAGCCTCGTAAACAGCAACAAAACATTTTTCCACAAGGAGGAAGAAAACGTATGAAAAAGAGGGTTATAGCAGCAGTGCTTGCATGCGTTATGGGCGTGGGGTTACTTACCGGATGCGGCAGCACAGCAGAAAGCAGCACTACTAATAATGGTGCAACGACAGAAAGCAAAACAGAAGGAACCGCAACAGCTTCCAATGAGAACTTAAGCGGAACCATTACTTTTACCATCTGGGACAACAACCTGAATGACTTCATTGAATCCAATGATATGGTAGGCAAGTTCCAGGAGAAGTATCCTGACATCGATATTGAAATAGAGAAGATCAAGGATGATTCCGAATACTGGAACGCCATGAAGATGAGAGCATCCGCAAATCAGTTACCCGATGTTATGTTCAATAAGACCTTTACTCTGGCAAGATTTAAGGAGTACCTGCTGGATCTGTCCGATACCGAGGCAGCAAAGAATAATGAACTGGCAGCAGGATATGCCGTAGACGGCAAGATCCTCGGCATCCCCATGACCTGTGGTTATGAGTATGTATATTATTGGAAAGACATGTTCAAAGAGGCGGGAGTAGAAGTACCTACCACCTGGGGTGAGTTCGAAGACGCAGCCAAGACCTTACAGGATTATTATGGAAAAGACAATGCCAACTTCATGGCAATTGCCTGTGGATTCAAGGATGAGTGGCCGGATTACCCTTACATGGAGTTCATGCCCGCACTGGAATCCGGTAACGGACAGAACTGGAACACCATGGCAACTCAGGATGAGCCTTTCTCCGAGGGAACAGACATCTACAAAGCATACAGCAAGGCGTATGAACTGTTCAACTCCGGTGTCATGGGCAAGGATCCTCTGGGTATGGGTTCCGATCAGGCAACCGCACTGTTCTCTTCCAAGCAGGCAGCCATCATCGCACTGGGTGACTGGGGACTCCAGAATATCCAGAACCAGGCAGAAGATACTTCCGAACTGGGAGCGTTCTACCTTCCTACCAGAAACACTACCTCCGATCCTTACAATGTGATCGTACAGGGTGACTCCTTCATGGGTGTGACCACACATTCCAAGAACCCCGAAGCTGCCAAGGCTTTCGTAGAGTGGTTCTACTCCGAAGACTGGTATCCTGAGTACCTGGCATACATCTCTTCCTCTTCTTCCATGACGAACTTCCCGAAGGAGAAGGATCCTATCCTTGCAGAAGCAGATACTCTCTGCAAGGATAAGCAGATCATTACCTATGACGGCGGCGGAGATGACTTCACAGCCATCCAGAATGAGACCACCTTCGACTACAAGAAGCTTGGTGCAGAGATGCTGACCGGCAACTTTGATCTGGACAGCAAGATGAGCGAGCTGAACCAGAAGTGGAAAGACGCAAGAACCAAACTGGGCATCCAGTAAAAAGGATTTAAATCTGATAGATCGGGAGCTGCGAAGCGGCTCCCGAAAATCATAAAGAGAGGGATATCCATGAATAAATTAAACAAGAAACGCAGACAGTTTATCTTCATATCCTTGCTGATACCGGTTACTTTGCTGATCGCATTTGTGGTGTTCCCGGCGATTGACCTGTTCCGTATGAGTTTCACGGACTGGGACGGATTTTCAGCAGATTATCATTTTATTAATTTTGAGAACTATATTTCCATGTTCCGCAATAAAGACCTCTGGCTGTCCTTACGGAACAATGCCGTATATTTTGTGATCCATTTATTTATGATCCTGGTTGAGCTTGCCTTTGCAGTCTTGCTGACCAGTAAGCTTCGGGCGGCAAAGTTCTACAAGACCATGGTATTTTTACCTTATATTATTAACGGCGTTGCTATTTCCTACGCCTTTTCCTATTTCTTTTCCCCGATCAACGGTGCCTTCAACGGAATCCTGACTGCCCTGCATCTGGAAAGTCTGATCCGCAATTGGTTATCCGATGAGAAAATTGTAAACTTCGTATTGGCATCTGTATCTGTCTGGAGATTCAGCGGATACCATGTGATCCTGTTCATGGCAGCCCTGCAGTCCATCCCTACGGACATTCTGGAGGCAGCAAGGATCGACGGCGCAAGTACCGGACAGATTTTCAAATACATACAGATTCCTGCAATCATGCTGATGGTGGACTTCGTATTGTTCGACAATATCCGAGGAGCATTGCAGGTATTCGACATTCCTTTCGTTATGACGGCAGGTGGTCCCGGCTATGCTTCTTCTACCTTTACCCTGTACACCATCAAGACGGCGTTCACCTTCTCGAACTTCGGACTGGCGGCAACCATGGCAGTGGCGATCATGCTGATGATCGTGATCATCTATGTGATCCAGAACAAGATCATCCACGGTCTGGTTCTGAGAGACAAATAAACAGAAAGGATGCTAAACATATGGCAAAGAGAGTAATTCAACAGGTAATCAAACAGGTAATATGTATCGGCATGGTCATTATCGTGTTGGCACCAATCCTTCTGACATTGTTCGCTTCTTTAAAGTCCAAGGGCGCCATGACACTGTCTTCCCCATTGCTGCCTCCTGCCGGAAGTGACCTGACTTTTGAAAATTATAAAAAAGTATTTACCAATAAATATTTGCTGATCGGCTTTAAAAATACTATAATAATACTGGCGGTTTCCCTGATATTTAATGTAATGCTGGGAACCATTACCGCATTTATCATCGAACGATTTGAATTCCGCGGCAAAAAATTCGTCGTGGGACTGTTTTTCCTGGGAATGTTGATTCCTTCCTTTGTAACAGAGATTTCCAGATTCCGTATCATCAACGGTTTCCATCTGTACAATACACTGGGAGCACCGATTGTGATCTACATTGCATCCGACCTGATGCAGCTGTACATTTACAGACAGTTTATTTCCGGATTATCGGTATCTCTGGATGAGGCGGCACTGCTGGATGGCTGTTCCTATTTCCAGCTGTTCTACAAGATTATTTTCCCGCTGCTGGCACCGGCTACAGCCACGGTATGTATCGTGAAGGCCATCAACATCATCAACGACATGTACATCCCTTATCTGTATATGCCGAAGAACAAGCTGCGTACCATCACTACATTCCTGATGGACTATGCGAATGCACAGCAGGGATCCTGGCAGACACTGGCAGCAGGTATCATCGTAGTCATGATCCCAACAGTTCTGACTTACATTTTCTTCCAGAAATACATTCTGGCAGGAATCGCAGCCGGTGCTGTCAAGGAATAACAGAAGAAAACAAGAAGAAATTAAGGAGAAATCAGGAGGAGAAAACATGGAAGCAGATATCCGTTGGCTGGATGATCCGCAGGTATTCCGGGTCGGTCAGCTACCTGCCCACAGTGATCATCCCATTTATGGGGATGTGGAGGAAGCAGCAGAAGGTAAAAGCTCTCTGGTGCAGTCTCTGGACGGAAACTGGGAGTTTGCCTATTCTGTGAATGCCGCAAGCCGTCCGGTGGATTTCTACCGGGACAATGCCGGAGATACAGAATTCGAAACGATCCGTGTACCGGGGCATATTGAGTTATCCGGTTACGACAAAATTCATTATATCAACACCATGTATCCCTGGGAGGGCAAAATTTACCGCCGCCCGGCTTACACGCTGGGAAAAGGATTGGCAGAAGGTGCTTTCAGCGAGGCAGAGTATAATCCCGTAGGTTCTTACAGGAAGCGTTTTCAGCTGGCAGAAGGTCTGCGGGGAAAGAGAGTCATCATCTGTTTTGAAGGTGTGGAGCAGGCCATGTATGTCTGGCTGAATGGCTGTTTCGTGGGATATGCGGAAGACAGTTTTACTCCTTCGGAATTCGATCTGACACCATATATTAAGGAAAAAGATAACCTGCTGGCGGTGGAAGTGCACAAGCGCAGTACGGCGGCTTTTCTGGAGGATCAGGATTTCTTCCGCTTTTTCGGAATCTTCCGGAGTGTAAAGCTTTATGCAAAGCCCGGCTGGCATGTGGAAGATCTCTGGGCAAAGCCTAATTATAGCGTACAGGATGCAATGGGCACTTTAGATCTGACGGTAAAAGTATCTGCCGCAGATGCGGGACAGCACCCGGGCAAAATGCAGATCCGTCTGTCGGATCCTGCGGGGAAAGCGTTGCTTACGCGAACCGAGTTTTTACAGCCCCAGGCGGAGCAGGTTCTGCATCTTAAGGAAGAACTGGCAGAGAAAGTAACACCCTGGAGTCATGAGAATCCTTATCTGTATCAGTTGGAGATCACGCTGACAGACAGTGAGGGTGAAGTGACGGAAGTGGTGCCTTATAAGATTGGCTTCCGGGATTTTATTTTGGATCCTACGGATAGAGTGATGAAACTGAACGGCGAGCGGCTGGTGATCTGTGGAGTGAACCGCCATGAGTGGAATGCAGCTTCCGGACGGTGTATTTCCCTGGAAGACATGAAATGGGACATCGAATGCTTCAAACGTAACCATATCAATGCCGTCCGTACCTGTCATTATCCGGATCGCATGGAATGGTACACATTGTGCGATGAAGCCGGTATTTACATGATGGCGGAGACAAATCTGGAGAGTCACGGCTCCTGGCAGAAGATGGGAGCTGTGGAACCTTCCTGGAATGTGCCCGGTTCCCTGCCGGAGTGGAAGGAAGCGGTAGTGGACCGTGCCAGAACCAATTTTGAATGCTTTAAGAATCATCCTTCGATCCTGTTCTGGTCTCTGGGAAATGAATCCTATGCCGGAGATGATATTGCTGCGATGCAGCAGTTCTTCAAGGAAAAAGACGATCAACGGCTGGTACATTACGAAGGTGTCTTCCACAACAGAGCTTATGAAGACCGGATCTCGGATGTGGAGAGCCGCATGTACGCATACCCGCAGGAAATTATAGATTATCTGGAACATGACCCCAAGAAACCCTATCTGTTATGCGAATATATGCATGACATGGGCAATTCCCTGGGGGGAATGAATTCCTATATGGACCTGCTGGACCGCTTTGAGATGTACCAGGGTGGATTTATCTGGGACTATATCGACCAGGCGCTGTGGGTAAAAGACGAAGTGACGGGACGCAGAGTACTGCGCTACGGAGGAGATTTTGATGACAGACCCAGTGATTATGAATTTTCGGGAAATGGAATCTTATTCGCAGACCGTAGTGAAAAACCGGCAATGCAGGAGGTGAGATATTATTATGGCACTCAGAATCGTAATCGGTGATGTGACTATCGGTATACATGGACAGGATTTTTCCTATATTTTCTCCGTGGGCTCCGGAGGCATGGAGTCTTTATATAAGGATGGCAAAGAGTGGCTGTACAGGTCTCCCCGACCGGCTTTCTGGCGCGCGGTCACGGACAATGACAGAGGGTGTGGATTCGCATTCCGTAGTGCGGTATGGTCCGCGGCGGATCGTTTTGTACGCTGCAGCCGGGTAGAGGCCCGGATGGATGGAGAGGAGATTGCCATCCCGTTGGCACCGGCGAATAATAAATACACCGGAAAAGAGACCTGTGACAGATTCGAGATCGTCTATACGTATAAGACACCGACAGTTCCGGTGACGGAGGTGACAGTGACTTATACGGTGGAAACGGATGGCAGAATCCATGTGCAGGCAGATTATTGTGGAAAACAGGGTCTGCCGGAGCTTCCGGTATTCGGAATGCGGTTCCTGATGCCCACCGCAGCGGAGAGGTATACCTATGAAGGATTGTCCGGAGAGACCTATCCGGACCGTATGGCAGGAGGAATTCCCGGTGTGTATGAAGTACAGGGCCTGCCGGTGACACCTTATATGGTGCCTCAGGACTGCGGGATGCATATGCAGACCAAATGGCTGGAGATCGTTAGGAAGACTTCCCTGGATAATACAGACCGTGGAGAAAGAAGCAGCCGTTTAAAAATAACCGCGGAGGAGGGAAAACACTTCGCATTTTCCTGCCTGCCTTATACGGCACAGGAACTGGAAAATGCCATGCACCATGAAGAACTACCTCCTGCCCGCAGGACGGTGGTATCTATCCTGGGAGCAGTGAGGGGCGTGGGTGGTATCAACAGCTGGGGCGCTGATGTGGAAGATGCTTATCATATCAGCGGAGAACAGGATATCACTTACGGATTCTGGATCGAGTGAAATACTTCCCCGATCGGTCCCTGAATCAGGAGATCTGCGTGGCTGTCTCTGGGGGTCGCACTTTTGTTGATGACCACCAGCTTATCACCCTGAAAATAATCAATTAACCCGGCTGCGGGATAGACAGCCAGAGAAGTGCCGCCGATGATCAGGACATCTGCTTCGTGGATGTATCTGACGGCGGCATTTAACGTCTTCTCATCCAGTCCCTCTTCGTACAGAACCACATCCGGCTTGATGATACCACCGCATTTTTCACAGCGGGGAATACCGGTGCTGTTTAAGATAGCATCCAGACTGTAGAACTGATGGCATTTTTCACAGTAATTGCGAAGCACGGAGCCGTGGAGCTCAAGTACGGTCCTGCTTCCGGCAGCCTGATGCAGTCCGTCGATATTCTGCGTGATCACGGCCCGGACTTTCCCGGCAGCTTCCAGTTCTGCCAGTTTTTTATGGGCGGCATTGGGCTGTGCATTGGGGAAAAGCATCTTATTCCGGTAAAAACGGAAGAATTCCTCCGTGTGGGAACGATAAAAGGTGTGACTTAAAATCGTCTCCGGCGGGTAATCGTACTGTTGATGATACAGTCCGTCCACGCTTCGGAAATCCGGGATTCCACTCTCGGTGGAGACACCGGCACCACCGAAAAATACGATATTGCCGTAGGTATCAATGATCTTTTGCAATTCCTGAATCTGTTTGTTCAAATTTTCCATAAGTTATTCCTCCTTTTCCTTATGAGAATTACGAAAATTTTGAAAATATTGTTTCCGTATCGGTTGCAGGCTGGCGGCAGTAGTAATAACCGCCAGATATTTGAACATCTGCAGCAGAATGTAGACGCCACAGGAATAGAAGCTGTTGATGAACTTTTGCATGTCTTCGGAAAACCATGCGGTGAACAGGCCACAGCCGAAACGCAGCAGAACGGCACTGAGCAGAATCCCACAGGTCAGGATCCACAGTTCGAGATCTTTTGTGTCCCCATGGAAAAGTCCATGGATCACGCGGACGGTCAGCACACAAAGGGCAAGCAGTGCCAGCAGGAACATGGGCTGTCCCAACAACTGATAGATAGCGTTGCTCTTATTCAGAAGAGATACCATACCGGAACTGTAGATCTCATTGAAATCATATAAGGTCTCATCCTCAATGGAATCATAATCGGCAGCCTGAAACTGTGACAGTGTGGGGTACACGGTCAGGCAGGAGGCAAAGGATTCCATACGACGGATATCCGACAGCCGGCCGGCACTTTTGGCGGAACTGCTCAAAGCACAATCGGTGTATCCTGCAATTTTCCAGATATTCTGCAAAGTATCACTGAGGATACCGGGAATTTCTTCCGGCAGTACTCCACGGGATTGGGAGGAAAAATAGAGGGCACCGTCCGTCTTTTCGGTCAGCTCGCCACTGGCTACGGCTGCCCGCAGTTCGGAGACGACATTGCCATAAAAGGTCTGTGCACTGACGGCATTCGGGGCAATTCCTGAGTCCTGTACCGCATCCCGCAGTACCCAGCTGAAGTGATCGCCGGGAATCTCACCATCCCTTGTGGCCCAGTCTTCGGTATAACTGTCCAATAGTGGCTGAATCTGCTGCAGAGTGGGACTGGCTGCTTCTGCTCTGACAATAGTATCCCGGGAGATCCAGATGTCGGGATTGGTTCTCGTATTGCTGTCCAGATGATACAACAGGGACATCAGCTCTGCAAAATTTCCCTCCGTGCGGTCGTTGTTCAGGAAAACACCGTAGTGGATCCGGTTGACGACGGAGACACCGGTGTTGGCACCGAACAGGAGAAGGAGTGGCAATAACATGGTCAGGCAGTGAAGCAGAAGTGCCTTTGTGTTTAATTTCTTATGCAGGACCAGAATTACATAACCCACGTTCCATACCGTCATAACGGCGATAAACGGCAGAATCCAGACGGAATCCTCCCGGATCTGCCAGAAAAAGGCAAGAGTCAGTCCGGTCAGGAATGCCCAGGGCAGCTGTTTTGTCAAGGGGAGCTCTTTGCGCAGAGTCAGCCCGATCATGCTGGAAAATACCACCAGGACCATTCCCGGAACGATTGCCATGCGGTACAGCCGCTGCGTGACCAACAGCGTGAGGCTGATGGGGGAAAACAACAGGAGCAGATAGAGAATTGCCTGCCCATAGGGATTCTGCCATCTCACAGACACTGCGCGGACAAACAGCCATGCACCGGCCGCCTGCAACAGCGACAGCAGAACAGAGTAGGGAAGGCACAGCTTTTTCGCCAGTACCAGAAACAGCGGATAGCCGATTCCTTTTGCCAGTGTATAAGAATCGTAGCTGCCAAGCCACACGCCGCTCAGCAGATCGTAAGCATTCTCGAACAGCAGCCGGTCATCATAGCGCTGATTTGCCAGGATCATATAAGGAATCCTCAGTCCGGCGAGGACGCGGAAAACGGTCATCACCAGCAGGAGGAAGGGCAGATATCGGGAAAAATCTTTTTTGGATAATGTGGTATGCATAAGGTTTCCATCCGTTTCTTTTTTCAGAAGTAGTATGTTAATTACATCATAGTGTTAGGTGAGTGACAAGTCAATCAGTGTCTGGTAAAGAAAATTTTCGAAAAAATTAAGAAAACCCTAAAATATGTGGTATTGAGACTGCCGTAGGAGATATGTTACAATAGATCGTAGGAAAGAATGGAGGCAGTATGAAAAGGAACCACTTGATTCCGAGGGAAAAAAGTAAAAAAGTGATCTATCTGGATCCCAGAGGCAGAGGCGTGGGAGAAAAACATTACGGAGCAAGGGCGTTATATGTTCTGTCGGTGCTGTGTCTGCTGTACTGTGTGGGGATCGGTCTTTTTGTTGCCTTCGGCAGCTACTTTTTCCTGGTCTGGGGTGTGATTGGTGCTTTTTGTGCCGCATGGGCATGGGTGCTGACCCACAGAACCGTATATTACTGGATCCCCCGATGGCTGCATATTACATTCCGGAGTCTTGTGATGGCAGGGATGGTATTGCTTCTTATTATAGAAGGGATGATCGTCAGTCAGTTCCATGCCACGGCGCAGGAAGGTGCGGATTATGTGATCATACTGGGAGCCCAGTGGAAGACTTCCGGCCCCAGTTATGTGCTACAGAAACGGCTGGATAAAGCCATAGAATATCTGAATGCCAATCCGGAGACCAAAGTCATCGTGTCCGGTGGACAGGGATACAATGAACCCATCAGCGAGGCCGAGGGAATGCAAGGATATCTGGAAACCGCCGGGATCGATCCGGAGCGGATCCTCGTGGAGGATGCTTCCACGAATACCACGCAGAATCTGATCTTCAGCGGAGAACTGCTGGACAAATCAGAGGACAGTGTTGTGGTTATTACCAACAATTTTCATATGTTCCGGGCGTTGGCTATTGCGAGAAAACAGGGCTATGCCCATGTAGAGGGACTGTCCGCGGGAACTTATCCCGTTACCGTACCGAATAACCTGCTGCGGGAGGCTTTCGGGGTAGTGAAGGACTTTATGGCGAACCATTTATAATACAGAATCACAGGCCTCTGTCGCGACATGTTTGCGGAGAAGTGGCGATACAGGCAGGAAAAGAAGAGGAAAATGTTATGGATATTAATGTGGGAGATGTATTGAAACTGAAAAAACAGCATCCCTGCGGCAGCAGAGAATGGGAAGTACTCCGTGTGGGAGCAGATTTCCGGCTGAAATGTCTGGGCTGTGGACACCAGATCATGATCGCAAGAAAACTGTTAGAAAAAAATGTGAAAGAAATCGTTGAAAAATCTTGAAAAGTGGACAGGAATATGGTATCATGTTCCTTCGTGAGACACTTTATTCCTTGCTCATATATAAAATATGGGCCAGAGACCAAAAGGAGGTAACTAACATGAACAAGTACGAATTAGCCGTTGTTGTTAGCGCTAAGATCGAGGATGATGAGAGAGCAGCCGTTGTTGACAAGTGCAAAGCACTGGTTGAGAGATTCGGCGGCAACATCACAGAAGTGGACGAGTGGGGCAAGAAGAAGCTTGCTTACGAAGTTCAGAAGATGAAAGAAGCTTTCTACTACTTCATCAGATTTGAAGCTGAGAGCACTGTTCCTGCAGAGATCGAGAGCCGTGTTCGTATCATGGACAACGTGATCAGATACTTATGCGTTAGACAGGACGAGGCATAAACAGAAAGCGAGAAGCGAAATATGAATAAAGTAATTCTTATGGGACGTTTAACAAGGGATCCTGAGGTAAGATATTCTCAGGGAGCTACCGCAACAGCGATTGCTCGTTTTTCCATTGCAGTAGATAGAAGATTTAAGCGTGACGGTGAGCCGGATGCTGATTTTATTAACTGTGTAGCGTTTGGCAGAACCGGTGAGTTTATTGAGAGATACGGCCACAAGGGAACAAAGTTCGTTGTGGAAGGACGTATCCAGACCGGTAGCTATACCAATAAGGATGGACAGCGTGTGTACACTACCGATGTAGTGGCTGAGAACGTAGAGTTCGCAGAGAGCAAGAACGCATCCGCCGGCAATAACGACGGTGGATACCAGAATGGTGGTTTCGGCGGTGGTAACAATAATGCCCCTGCTCCTTCCGGAGCCGGTGATGGCTTTATGAACATCCCTGACGGCATCGATGAAGAATTACCCTTTAACTAAGTTTCAGTGACAAGCGGAGCTGACACCCGCCTCTGCCCTGACAGATTCCGATAGGAGGTAATAATAATGGCTTTTAATAAGACTGAGAAGACCGATTCTCCGATGAGAAAAAAAGGCGGTATGCGCAGAAGAAAGAAAGTTTGCGTATTCTGTGGTAAAGATAACGTAATCGATTACAAGGATACAGCTAAGCTGAAGAAGTATGTATCTGAGAGAGGCAAGATCCTTCCTCGTCGTATTACCGGTACTTGTGCAAAGCATCAGAGAGCATTGACCGTTGCTATCAAGAGAGCACGTCACGTAGCACTGATGCCTTACGTAGCTGAATAATTCAGACTAAGACAATCATGAGAGACCAGCCCTTTGTGGCTGGTCTTTTTGTGTATACCATGAGCCGAGTACAGGGTAACAGTTGCGTTTGACGGGGGCCGGATGCTCCATTATAATAAAAAGAGAAAATTATTGGAGAAAAGGTATCGCAAAAGCATGAGTACAGATAAGCATAGATTAATACCAATTACTGATCTGCATACACCGGAACTGGAGATCTACAATGAACGCAGAGAGGTACAACTTTTTCATTATTATGAGCCAGAGCGGGGGCTGTTCATTGCGGAGAGCCCCAATGTGATTCTGCGGGCACTGGCAGCGGGATATGAGCCGCTGTCACTTCTGATGGAACAGCGGGAAGCGGATTCGGAGAAGGGCAGGGAAATCCTGGGGCGGATTGCAGAGGTGTCTGGGGAAATTCCCGTATATGTGGCATCCAATGAAGTGCTGTCGGAGATTTCCGGCTTTAAACTGGCGAGAGGAATGCTCTGTGCCATGCGCAGAAGAGCATTGCCGAAGATGGAAGACTTGTGCAGAAATGCCAGACGCATTGCTGTTCTGGAAAATGTTGTAAATCCCACAAATGTAGGCGCAATTTTCCGTTCTGCGGCAGCGTTGGGAATCGATGCAGTACTGTTGACGGGAGGTTGCAGTGACCCGTTGTACCGTCGGGCGGCAAGAGTCAGCATGGGAACCGTATTCCAGGTGCCGTGGACGATCCTGGAGACAAAGGACTGGCCGGAGCATACCATGGAACAGCTGCGGAAGATGGGGTATCATACCGTAGCCATGGCTTTAAAAGAAGACAGCTTGCGGCCGGATGATGAGAAACTGCATAATGTCGAAAAGCTTGCCATTATTCTGGGAACGGAAGGGGAAGGACTGGCAGCGGATACCATTGCGGATTGTGACGATACGGTGTGCATTCCCATGGCCCATGGTGTGGATTCCCTGAACGTGGCGGCCGCCAGTGCCGTGGCTTTCTGGGAACTGTGTAAGTAAGAGAACGGCTCTCCGTCCGGAAAAGCTGACAAAAAGCACAAATTTGACAGAGGAATATTGTCTATTCGTCAAAATAATATGGTGGCGGAGCGGGTTATTATTTGTTATAATAGAAGTTGTCGAACGCAAATATTGAGAGGTGTTCTTTCATGAAAAAACGAATCAGACTGAAAGGCAGGATCCGTACATATATCCAGTTTACCCTATATCTGGGCCTGTTACTGCTGGCTATCGATGCGGCGGTATTCATGTTGGATTTCCGTGCAGGACTGCTTACCTTCGGATTTACGATTTTTTATTTTGCAATTACCCTGACACTGTATTTCTACAACAAGCCGATCATCATGAACGAGCTGATCAGCTTTGCCACGGAATATGGTCAGATCCAGCGAAAACTGCTGCGGGATCTGGAATTGCCATATGCCCTTCTGGACGATTCCGGAAAGGTGATCTGGACCAACATTGCCTTTGAGAATGTGGTGCATCAGCCCAAGGGCTACAGTAAATCCATCACTTCCCTGTTTCCTACCATTACCCGGGACAGGCTTCCGGACGAATCTGGTGTGGACGAGGCACAGTATGAACTGGAATACGAGGGCTGTGAGTATGTGGCCAAATTCCGCAAGATTTCTCTGAAGGAGATGGCGGAACACAGCGATATGATTGATGCAGAAGGCTATAACGGTTATCTGATTGCCGTCTATCTCTTTGATGAGACGGCACTGCATATTGCACTGCAGGAAGTGGATGACCAGAGTCTGAGCGTAGGCATGATCTATCTGGACAACTATGAGGAAGCGCTGGAGAGCGTTGAGGAAGTCCGCAGATCCCTGCTGATCGCACTGATCGACCGTAAGGTGAACAAGTACATTGCATCTCTGGACGGTATCAGCAAGAAGCTGGAAAAGGACAAGTATCTGGTAATCATGCGGAAAAAAGCGGTAGCACAGTTGCAGGAGGACCGTTTCGATCTGCTGGAAGAGGTCAAGACCGTAAACATCGGCAATGAAATGGCAGTGACCATCAGTATCGGTATTGGTCTGGATGGCCTGACTTATGCACAGAACTATGAATTCGCCCGTACCGCCATTGATCTGGCGCTGGGACGTGGCGGGGATCAGGCCGTGATCAAGACCCCGGAGAGCATCACCTACTACGGCGGCAAGAGTCAGCAGGTAGAGAAGAATACCCGTGTCAAGGCAAGAGTAAAAGCTCATGCCCTGCGGGAGATTATCACCGGAAAAGACCGTGTTATCGTTATGGGACACCGGATGCCGGATGTGGACAGCTTCGGTTCTGCGGTGGGTATTTACCGGATCGCCCAGACATTGGGCAGAAAGGCTCACATTGTATTGAACGAGGCTACGACCTCTGTACAGCCGCTGGTGGAGCTGTTTAAGAACAATCCGGAATATGACGAGGATATGATCATCACCAGCCAGCAGGCCATTGATATGGCAGGCAGCAATACGGTTCTGGTGGTGGTGGATGTCAATAAGCCCTCCATCACAGAGTGCCCGGATCTGCTTCGCTTCTGCAAATCCGTCGTAGTACTGGACCACCACAGACAGGGTACGGAGACCATTGAGAATGCCACATTGTCTTATGTGGAGCCTTATGCATCCTCCGCCTGCGAGATGGTATCCGAGATCTTGCAGTATACCTACGACAATATCAAGATCCGTACGGAAGAGGCGGATTGTATGTATTCCGGTATCATGATCGATACCAATAACTTTATGACCAAAACAGGTGTCCGTACCTTCGAGGCTGCCGCATTCCTGCGCAGAAACGGTGCGGATGTGACCCGTGTGAGAAAACTGTTCCGTGAGGATGCAGCAGAATACAAGGCCAAGGCGGATGCTGTCAGTCAGGCAGAGATCTACAAGCAGTTCTTTGCAATCTCTCTGTGTACCGCAGAGGATCTGCCCAGCCCTACCATCATTGGTGCGCAGGCAGCCAACGAACTGCTGAATATCAAGGGCATTAAGGCAAGTTTTGTACTTACCGATTATCAGGGCAAGATCTATGTCAGCGCCAGATCCATTGATGAGGTCAATGTACAGATCATCATGGAGCGTATGGGCGGTGGAGGCCACATGAATACCGCAGCCTGCCAGATGGAAGGCGTGGGACTGGTAGAGGCCATTGGCGTATTGAAGAACACCATCGACGACATGCTGGAATCCGGTGAGATCTAAGGGATTCCGTTTGAAAAGTTTTACCATATAAAACAGAGGATTCAGGAAAGGCAGGTTGATCCTATGAAAATTATTTTACTTCAGGATGAAAAAAAGCTGGGAAAAAAAGGTGACATCATTGAGGCCAGCGAAGGATATGCAAGAAACTATATTTTACCGAAGAAGATCGGTGTGGAGGCAAGCTCCAAGAATCTGAACGATCTGAAGCTCCATAAGGCAAACGAAGAGAAGGTGGCACAGGAGAATCTGGATGCGGCAAAGGCGCTGGCAACAGAGCTGGAGACCAAGCAGGTCGTGGTCAAGATCAAGGCAGGAGAGGGCGGAAGAACCTTCGGTTCTGTATCCTCCAAAGAGATTGCAACTGCCTGCAAGGAACAGCATGGTATCGAGATTGACAAGAAGAAAATCCAGCTGCCGGAGAGTCTGAAGAACTTCGGCTCCTATGAGGTAACAGTGAAGCTTCATCCCCAGGTGGCAGCGAAGCTGACGGTGAAGGTTACGGAGGCGTAGACGACCCCATGCCCGCAATGGATGAAAATGTAATCAAAAGAATAATGCCTCACAGTTTAGAGGCGGAGCAGTCGGTCATCGGCTCTATGTTCATTGACGCGGAAGCCATTGCGGCCGCCACAGAGCAGATCTCCGGAGAGGATTTCTACAACAGGCAGTACGGTGTGGTATTTGACACCATCGTAGAGTTGAACAATGAAGGAAAGCCCATTGACTTTGTCACTTTACAGGATCGGTTGCGATCCAAGGAGGATGTGCCTCCCGAGGTCAGTGGACTGGATTTCCTGACGAATCTGATTGCAGCAGTACCTACTTCCGCCAATATCAAGTATTATGCTGGAATCGTGGCGGAGAAGGCGACACTCCGGCGTCTGATCCGTACCAATGAAGAGATTGCCAATACCTGTTATAGTGGCAAGGAGAGCCTGGATACGATTCTGGAGAGTACCGAGAGCAAGATCAATGAAGTGGTACAGAAGAAAAACGTCAAGGAATTCGTACCGATTCGTACCGTAGTCATGAACGCCATGGACAAGATCGAGAAGGCTTCCAAACTGCACGGAACCGTCACAGGTATTGCCACCGGATTCATTGATCTGGACTATCGTACCGCCGGAATGCAGCCCTCGGACCTGGTGCTGATCGCGGCCCGTCCTTCCATGGGTAAGACGGCTTTTGTATTGAATATCGCGCAGCATGTAGCATTTAAGCAGAATCTGCCGGTAGCCATATTCAGTCTGGAAATGAGTAAGGAGCAGCTGATCAATCGTATGTTTTCCCTGGAATCCAGCGTGGATGCCCAGAAGCTCCGTACCGGCCAGCTGAATGACCAGGAATGGGAACGACTGATCGAGAGTGCCGGTGTCATCGGCAAGTCCAAGCTGATGATCGACGATACCCCCGGTATCAGCATTGCCGAGCTTCGTTCCAAATGCAGAAGAATGAAGCAGGAAAACGGTCTGTCCATGATCATCATCGACTACTTACAGTTGATGTCGGGAAGTGGCGGAAGAAGCAGCGATTCCAGACAGCAGGAGATTTCCGATATTTCGAGATCCCTGAAAGCAGTCGCCAGAGAGCTGTCCGTACCGGTGCTGGCATTGTCTCAGTTGAGCCGGGCTGTAGAGCAGAGACCGGATCATCGCCCTATGTTGTCTGACCTGCGTGAGTCCGGAGCCATCGAGCAGGACGCCGACGTGGTAATGTTCATCTACCGTGATGATTATTATAATCACGATTCGCCGGATAAAGGTATTTCGGAGATCATCATAGCCAAACAGAGAAACGGTCCCATCGGAACCGTACAGCTGGCATGGCTGCCGGAATACACCAAGTTTGCCAATCTGGAAAACGACAGAAAAAAAGATTTCTAAGTATATTACGAATACAGAACATAAAATACGAAAGAGAACAAGTGAGGGAGATTCCCCACACCTGTTCTCTTTCGTATTTTTATTATATGATGCCAGGGTCAAAAGGTCTAAGCCAACATGAGCTTGCTCATAGGTGGGTGAAAGACCTTAGGACCCGCCCCGATATGAGCATAAAAGTGGGATGATAATCCCACGATATGCGAATATTGGGTAGGGTGCTATGTGCCAGTGGCACATGTTTAGCACGGACCGAAGCGGAGCGGAGACGTGGGAGTGCGTAGCACGGAACAATCCGTAGGCATCAAAGTCGGGGGCTTTTGACCCCGACATCATTATATATGGCTATGTGGAAAGGAAGAGAATATGGGAGAGTATTTATTGATTTCGGATGCTGCAAAACAGGTAAAGGTGGAGAGCCATGTACTTCGCTATTGGGAAGAGGAATTACATCTGCCCATCAAAAGAAACGAGCTGGGGCACCGCTATTATACGAAGGAAGACGTGGAACGGTTCAAAGAGATCAAGAGCATGAAAGAAAGGGGATTACAGTTGAAAGCAATTAAAATGATATTAAAGGACGGACGGCTGGACGTACTGCCGGAGGAACGGGAAAAAGAGCCTGTAGAAGCCCGGAAAGAGCCGGCAGAAGTCCGGACACCACACATGGCCATCGAGATCGTTGATAAACCGGTGGATAAAGAGATGCCGGTACAGCCGCAGGAGAGGATATGTACGGTGCCGGAGAAGGAAGGACTGCAGAGTGAAAGCAGGGAAGAGAAGGCTAAAAGGCTCCAGTGGATCCTGCAACAGTTGATCCGTGAGGCAGTACGGGAGAATAACCAGGACCTTTGCCGGGAACTCAAGGAAAGCATGGTCAAGGAGCTGGATTATCAGTTCCGCAGCAGAGAAGAACGGGAAGAGGAGAGAGACCGCAGACTGGAACAGCGCAGCGAGGAGTACTATCAGAAGATGGACGAGCTGTTGCGGAAAAAGACCAGGGGACAACTGCGGAAACAGCAGAAAGAGGAGAGAAGGCCGAAAGTGGAAAAAGAGTCCACAGAGATCGCAGACAAAGAAAATACCGGCAGGGAAATTAAGGCAGAAAAAAAGAAAAGGCATTTCATTTTCTGAAATGCCGGGAGTATCCTAAAGTTTGTGTAAACCTCCAAACTGATGTAAGATAAAATTACT
>ERZ791826.176-NODE-176-length-77574-cov-18.679034_pt1 | contig 77574 bp, 73 predicted proteins | sample MGYA00510297_ERZ791826 | MGnify/ENA primary metagenome ERZ791826 (study PRJEB30046, sample SAMN00792004) | human gut metagenome | study: EMG produced TPA metagenomics assembly of the A metagenome-wide association study of gut microbiota in type 2... | reverse complement strand
TGTATAATATTCTTGTGGTTGGTTATTCATGATACTTTAATTATACCACAAAAAAGACTGCTGTCTTGCTTTTGGGCAAGATCGCAGCCTTTTTTCTTGGGGACTTTTTTTACAGCCCCTGATAAATTTAGCATTTTTCTTTCTTTTTGAACTTTGTCAGATTGATTATCAACGCAAAAAGTGCCATAAAAAGAACTGCCACTACGAGAGTAACTGTCGATAATTTAATAAGGCTGTCAGTTAAGCCATACATGGATTTTGTGAGTGCATTATACACGGTGTCATTATGTATCGCAAGCCCGTCATAATATTTTGTACCCTTTAGGATAGCACATGGAACAAGAATGAGCATTGAGGAACAGAAAAGTGAAGTCCCTACCCAATAAAGCAAACCGCATATATGCTTTCTGTTTACTGCTGCCATAACGCCTATAAATATAACAGCCGTTGCAATAAGAGCTATCCTTATTTTTCTCGCAAGCACAAGCAGATCTTTAAGCTTTGTGGAAATGCCATTAGGTTTATTTATATGGCTCAAAAGCATAACGTCAAGGTCGGATTCGATTGCCTGTTCCACATTTTTTATTGTCTTCTGCTTTATGTCTTCAAGTTCCTGAGTATATTTAACGCCTTCTTTTTCAGCCCATTTTGTATAATCATCTGAGATATTATTTTCAAGAAGCGTAAAGTCTGCCTTAAACTCAGGAAGTTCGTTCTTTTTGCCAAGAATATAACTGAAAGTATCTTCAACATAGCTATAAATAGCGTTTGATACATCAGTTTTGTTAATCGACTTCTTCAGGGTATCAGCTTCAACACCAGTGTAGGCATATTGTTGTTCACAATATGTCTGTATCTCCTGGAAAGCCGTGTCCTCGATTTTTATCTTGTGCATACTGTTCGTATAGGTTGTCGGTTCAAAGAAAATATTGTCTGCCGCAAACAGAAGTGACAGCGCAAGGAATATAAACGCCAAAAACAGTGAGATTATCAGATTAGGCAGGTAGTTGTATAGTTTTTTGTTTTTCACAGATCTTACCCTCCTAATTCTTATATTCTTTGCTTACGACTTTGCAGATAACATATAGCCTCTGATCTGAAAGACCCATATAGCCATTGTTCCAGCAAGTGTAGAGTATCAGATCATCTACAGGTGGATCTGCGGTCACGTCATAATACAAAAGGGAAGTATCTGTATCTGGAAGTACCTTAGTTTCTGTGACCTCATAAGTAAATTTGCCATAATCTGTTTTTAGTATCACTTGATCACCCACTAGAATATTAGGTAAATATCTGAAATAAGTGTGGTTATGTGCTGCAAGGACAACTCTGCCTGTAGCACCTATATATGCAGAATAGTTAGATTGCACAACCCCTTTTGCTAGGAGATCATCAGAGTCTCCCCAGTAAACAGGCTCTTTGTCAATGCCTGCCTTATCATTCTTTACGGTCAGCTCGGCATATTTGTCGCCGTAATACGGATAGATTATCTCATGCTGTTCCGTCTTTTTATCAGAATCTGGCACTGTGACTTTTGTTAATCCCTTCATAGGCAGTGCGTCTGCATTTCTGTATTTATTATCCTCTGATGGGTTTTTCAAATGAGCGTTCTCATTGAACGCTATTGCTGCATATCCTTGCAGCTCTATGAATTTTTTATAACTTACCAGCGTCATGATAGACAAACAAAGAGCCAAAACTAAAAGAGGCGTCAAGACCATTACAGCCACTGACGTCCTCTTATTTTTTTTCATTTTGTTTGCGTCAGACGAGGAAGCTTTATCCTCTTTCCTGACCATATCTTAGCACTCTTTGTTCTTCTTAACAGCTACTGTAATACCAAATGCACTAAGAGCAAGTGTAAGAACCGCAGCAACCTGAACAGCTGTCATGCTGTTTGCACCAGTATTAAGAGAACCGTTACCTGTGTTTGTTCCAATGTTTGTATTGCCATCTGAATCAACGACCTGAACGTTCCAATCCTTGCTTGTAAGCTCATCTACCTTGATAGTAACACCAAAGTGATTACCTGTAGCTACGCAAGCATCAGCAATAGCCTTTCTGCTATCCTCGCCCATTTCCTTAAACACCTGTCTAAGCTGATCGTTTGTTAGTGAAGCAAGATCTGTTCCTGCACCAAAAAGCTTGTCAGCAACAGGCTGAACATATGTAGCACCACAATCAGAGAGAGCCTTTACCATGTAATCATAGTCAGCAGAGCTGAACTTTGAAGCGTGGGAATCAAGGTAGTTCTTAAGCTCTGATACATGGTTAGAAGGAACACCTGCTGATTTAGCTGCAGAAACAACATCAGCAGAAGAAGCTGCTGATGCGCTCACAACCATTGTTGAAGCAATGATGAACGCAGTAACAGAAGCCGAAATTGACTTAAATATCTTTTTCATAACACCTATCACCTTTCGTAATATTTTCTTATAACAATATTATACACTATTAAAATTCGATTGTCAATATTTTTATTGGTATTTTTTTCAGAAAAAAGCAAATATTTTTACGATGATTTGAAATAGTTATGTATAAGTTCGTATATGCGCTATTTCACACAATTGTATATTGCTGGAAAGTGCAAAAGATCCTTGGCATTCTCAAATAAAAGACTTATAACATTACTGTTTTGGTGCTTTTATGATTTTTGTCAAAGCTGATCTCAAAGCATTTAGATATAATTTCTACATTAATTATTATAATTATACGCCTTGACACGATATCATGCCATGGTGTATAATTTTCGTGTATTATATAATTGATGTAATGAACAAGGAGGATATATGAAAATTTATCTCAATGAAAGCCTTTCAGCTCAGGAAAGAGCTGAAGCACTTGTAAATGAAATGACCGTAGAGGAGGCGGCTTCACAGCTTAGATATGACGCTCCTGCTGTTGAGCGGCTCGGCATTCCTGCCTATAACTGGTGGAATGAGGGTATTCATGGGCTTGCACGAAGCGGTGTTGCCACCATGTTTCCACAGGCAATAGGTCTTGCGGCTATGTTTGACACCGACCTTGTGTTTAAAGTGGCAGATATAACCTCCACAGAAGCTCGTGCCAAGTATAATGAGTATTCAAAGCGTGATGACAGGGATATATACAAAGGTCTTACCCTTTGGGCACCTAATATAAATATTTTCAGAGATCCACGCTGGGGCAGAGGTCATGAGACTTACGGTGAAGACCCTTATCTTACCGCAGAGTGCGGCAAGGCATATGTAAAAGGCTTGCAGGGCAGTGGCAAGGTACTGAAAACTGCCGCTTGTGCAAAGCATTTTGCAGTACATAGCGGACCTGAGGCTGTTCGCCATGAATTTAATGCAGAGGTTAGTTGGAAAGACCTTGAAGAGACCTATCTTTATGCCTTTGAAGAGCTTGTGAAAAAAGCAAAGGTCGAGGGTGTAATGGGTGCGTATAACCGTGTGAATGGCGAGCCGTCATGTGCTAGTGAGTTTCTAATGGGCAAGCTCGACAAATGGGGTTTTGATGGCTATTTTGTTTCTGATTGCTGGGCAATAAGGGATTTCCACGAACACCATATGGTGACGTCTTCTCCTGTAGAGTCGGCCGCAATGGCACTTAAAGCAGGCTGTAATGTGAACTGCGGTTGTACGTATGTACACCTGCTTTCTGCTCTTGACAAGGGGCTTGTGACAGAAGATGAAATCCGGGCTTCCTGTGTTGCTCTTATGAGAACTCGCATAAGACTTGGTATGTTTGACAAGTCAACGGAATATGACAACATACCATACAAAGTTGTTTCTTGCCCTGAGCATAAAGAAGTATCCTACCAGTGTGCAGTGAAGTCCATGGTGTTGCTCAAAAACAAGGGTATTCTTCCGCTTGACAAAAAATCAATATCAACTATCGCTGTAATAGGTCCAAATGCGGACAGCAGAGCGGCTTTAGAGGGCAATTATAACGGCACAGCCGACAGGTATGTTACTTTCCTTGATGGTATCGAGGACGCATTTGATGGCAGGGTGATTTATGCTGAAGGCTGTCACTTGTATAAGGATAGAGTATCGGGTCTTGCACAGGCAGGGGATAGATACGCCGAAGCAGAGGCGGCAGCGGCAAATTCTGATGTTGTGATACTTTGCGTTGGTCTTGACGCCACTATTGAGGGCGAGGAGGGCGACACAGGTAATGAGTTTTCATCGGGTGACAAGAACGATCTAAGACTTCCTGAAAGTCAGCGCGAGCTTATAAAGCGTGTCGCAAAGATCGGCAAGCCTATGATAGTGGTATGTGCGGCAGGAAGCTCAATAAATATCGAGCATGATTGTGACGCTCTTATTCACGCATGGTATCCGGGTTCAGAGGGCGGCAAGGCTATTGCGGATATTATTTTTGGTAAAGTGTCGCCATCAGGAAAACTGCCTGTTACATTCTATAATAGCGCCGACAAGCTACCTTGCTTTACTGATTATGCTATGTCTGATAGAACATATAGGTACACGAGAGATAACATTCTTTATCCATTCGGCTATGGTCTTACTTATGGAGATGTTGTTGTTACATCGCTTAGTTATGACGATGGCAAAGTCAATGTAGAGGTAGAAAATAACGGTGCCGATACATGTGATGTTATCGAACTTTACATTAAATCACATTGTGATAATGCTCCGGCTTATCCTGTGCTGTGCGGCTTCAAGAGGATTTTTGTCAAAAAAGGTGAAAAGCTTGATGTTGAAATCGAAATATCTGACAAAGCTTTCACAACAGTGTCAGATATCGGCGAGAGAAAACAGTTTGCAAAGGAATTCACCCTCTATGTTGGTACGCATCAGCCTGATGAACTTAGTTGTCAGCTTAGTGGTACAAACTGTATGAGTATCGAGATAGAACGATAATGAAAAGAGATCTTACAAACGACAGTATTATAAGCTTGCTTCTTGCTTTTTCAAGCCTGATGATACTGTGAAATCTGCTCCAGCAGGTGTATAACATTGCCGATACATTTATTGCTGGCAGATTTCTTGGCGAAAATGCCCTTGCGGCTGTGGGCGGCACATACGCCCTCACGACTTTTCTTTATTCGATCATAATAAGTCTGTGCATGGGCTGTGGCTCGCTTGTTTCTTATTGTTTCGGTGAAATAAATGAACGCCGCCTGAAAGGCTGTCTGAACATATCATTTCTGATGATAGGCTCTGTTACTTTGGTGACAGAGCCTATCACATTGTGCTTTCCCAATGAGATTTTGAAACTTTTGCATACTCCAATGAAAATAATGTTATTGACATTTGATTATGTTAGAATTATCCTGTCAGGTGTGGGACTTTGCTTTTACACTCTTGCCAAAGAACCTCTTTTGCGACTATCCTTCAAGAAAAAATCTTGGAAGGATTGCAGTTTTGGTGAAGTTGTGCGAATGTCGACCGCTGCCTCAGTTCAGCAATCTGTCATGAATTTCGGCATACTTATGATACAAGGACTGGTAAATAGTTTTGGAACGACTGTAATGGCGGCTTTTACAGTAGTCGTTCATAATTGTTAAATTAAGCTGACAGCTTATATGATTTTCCAACAAATACTTGGCTGATTTTGTTTATCTTATTGTATGTTATAACAAAAAACCATTTTTTTGTTGAAATACAAAAAAACGTATCGTTTAAAGTTGACTTTTTGAATAGAATGTGATAAAATTATTATTGTACGGTTTATTTTTTGGAAAAATAACGAAAATATCAACAACAGGGTGAATAATTCAAATGAAAAAAAATTACACTATCAAGGATCTTCTGGTACTTCTTCTCGGAAAGGTTTGGTATATCGTTGCCGCTTCAATAGTGTGTGCGATACTGGCCCTTTTCGTATCAAAATTTGTTATGAGTAAGCAGTATCAGTCACACGTTTCAATGTATGTTAAAAGTGCTGATAATCAGTCAACGGGTCAGGATAAGACTAATGTTGACTTACAGGATATTAACGCTTCAAAGTCATTGGTACAGACATATATTGTTATACTTACTGATGACCCGGTAATGAACGAGGTAAGCGATAAGCTTCTTGAGATGTATACTCCTGAACAGCTTGCTCCTTATTTTACTGTAACAAGCGGCAGGGTTTCAAATGACGGCCTGAGAAATGCTTATAGCATGACCGCTGTAAATCAGACAGAGGTACTTCAGATAACTGCCACAACAACCAATGCAAAGCTTTCTTCTGACCTTTGTAACATCATGGCTGACGTTGCTCCAAGCTTTCTTATAAGAGTTATCGGTGCAGGCTCAGTTGAAAAGATAGGTGATGCTGAGGTTTATAATACACCTGTTTCTCCTAACACCGCTAAAAATGTTGCCCTTGGCTTTGTTGGTGGCTTGATGGTGGCTGTTCTAGTGATACTTGTTATCGACTTCTTTGACAACACTGTAAAGAATTCTGATGAGCTTGGCGACATTTATCAGAAGCCTATCGTTGGTGAGATAATGAATATTGGCGGAAAGACTTCTAAAAAGGATGAAGGTTCTTCTGCTGACAGAAAAAAACAGCTTCTGTTCAATAATAAGGATATACCGTTTAATATTGTAGAGAACTACAAAACAATGCGTACAAACCTTATGTTTACACTTTCTACAACACGAAATAAGATAGTTGTCGTTTCTAGCCCTAATCCAAGTGAGGGTAAGTCTGTAACAGTTGCAAACCTTGCAGCTTCAATGGCTGAAACAGAAAATAAGGTACTTCTTATTGACGCTGATATGAGAAAACCTGTTCAGCACAGAAACTTCAAGTTAAAAAACAATGTTGGACTTTCAACAATACTGAGTGGTGAAAGCACATTTGATAAGTGTGTGCATGAAACCAAGAATGGCAATTTTGCTGTTCTTACATCAGGCGTTTTGCCTCCAAACCCATCAGAACTTCTTGCTTCTGAGAAAATGCGTGAATTGCTCGAATATGTTCAGCATAAGTATGATTATGTTATTATCGACGGAACTCCGCTGCTTCCTGTAACTGATGTAATGAGCCTTGCTGATGAGGTCGCAGGCGTTCTTCTCATTGCAAGATATGGAAGAACTACATATCAGGAGATAGAGGAGTCTATGAAGAAGCTTGAGATAGGTGATTGCAATCTGCTTGGTTTCGTTCTTAATGATATTTCCGCAAAGAACGGTTCTCATTACGGATACAAGTATAGCTACAAGTATAAATATGACTACAGCTATAAATACGGTGGGAAGGATACTTCTGCCGAAAGTTAAATGACATGGAGATGTTAGATTGACTACCGATTATCACAGCCACATACTGCCGAATATTGATGACGGCTCTGACAGCATCAAAACATCACTTAAAATGATAAAAATGATGAAACAGCAGGGCATAGGTATAATTGTGGCAACACCGCATTTTTATATGCACAGGGAAGCTTCTTTAGACAGTTATCTTGTCAAACGGCAAAATGCTTATGAGAAGCTCATGGCGGCTGACCCAGCCGTGAAGGATATACATATTGGTGCTGAGGTGGCTATAGAAAAGGGCATCAGCGTATTAGGAGAACTTGAAAAGCTGTGTATCAGCGGAACAAGACTTATTCTTCTTGAACCACCATTCACTCAGTATAACAGTTGGATCGTCGAGGAGATAGACGAGATAGCAAATTCTCGAAGGCTTATTCCGATAATCGCCCATGTACATAGATATATGGGCGTTTATTCAAAGTCAGATCTGAAAAGTCTGATGTCTGTGGATGCAGTTTTTCAGATAAATGCAGAAGCTTTTGAGCATTTTTCCACAAGACGTTTTGTTAATAAGCTTATTTCAAGTGGCAGAGATTTTGTCTTTGGAAGCGATGCTCATAATCTTGATGATAGAAAGCCTAATTTTGATCTTATAGCTAAAAGATCTGGAAGTGAAAATATAAGACGTTCTGATAAAGTACTCATGTCTGCTATGGCTGACGAAGAAAGAATGTTTGCTTTTTAAGTATAGAAAAAATATTGATGATATTATAAATAGCCTGCACTGTGCCATTGAGGGGTGGCCATGGTGTGATCTTATTCATTGCTTTAATTGAGCGGAGGTATGTTTTATTTATGGAGAAAACAAGTGAAAACACAGTTCAGGTGTGGAAAAACAAAAAGATAAAACATTGGATGCTTATTGCATTCTTTCTGTGTTTCTATGATATTGTTGCCGTAAATCTATCCTACATTTTCGGACTTTTCATCAGATTTGACATTACTTTTTCTACAATACCAAAGGAGTATATGCTTGCCTATGTAAAGTTTGCTCCAATATATACAGCTTTCTGTGTTGTGGTGTTTTTTGTGTTCAAGCTTTATAATAGTTTGTGGAGATTTGCTAGCATTGGCGAACTGTCAAGGATATTTTTGGCCTCGATAGTTACTACCATATTCCAGGCTGTGGGTATAACATTACTCTTCATGAGAATGCCTGTGGCTTACTATATAGTAGGAGCGGGAACTCAGTTCGTGCTTATAACAGCAGTGCGTTTTGCCTATAGATATATCACCCTTTTAAGAGCAAAACAGGTAACAAATCAGGTGGCAGTGCATAATGCAATGGTCATTGGTGCAGGTGCTTCGGGTCAGATGATCCTTAAAGAGCTTACGATGTCAGAACGTGCAAATGCAAGACCACTCTGCATAATCGATGATAACCCAAATAAGTGGGGAAGAAATATCGGAGGAGTTCCTATCGTCGGTGGCCGTGATTGCATTATGGAAAGCGTCAAAAAGTATAATATTGATCAGATCCTTTTTGCAATTCCAACTGCATCACCTGAGAACAAAAGGGATATCCTTAATATTTGTAAGGAAACAGGCTGTGAGATGAAACAGCTTCCGGGCGTTTATCAGATAACAAATGGTGAGGTGCTTCTCAGCAAGATGAAGCCTGTTGCAGTCGAGGATCTGCTTGGAAGAGAGCCTATCAGAGTAAACATGGACGAGATATTCCAGCACCTTAAGGGTAAGACCATTTTGGTAACAGGTGGCGGTGGCTCTATCGGAAGCGAGCTTTGCCGACAGATAGCAGGCCATGAGCCTAAACAGCTTATCATATTTGACATTTATGAAAACAATGCTTATGAAATAGAGCAGGAGCTTAAACGTAAATATGGCAGTAAACTCAATCTTGTGACGCTTATCGGCTCTGTTCGTGACAGCAGACGTATCAATGACGTTTTTGAAAAATACAAGCCTGATATCGTTTATCACGCTGCAGCACATAAGCACGTTCCGCTTATGGAAACAAGCCCTAATGAAGCTATCAAAAACAATGTTGTAGGTACATACAAGACAGCCTATGCCGCTTTGAAGCATGGCACAAAGAGGTTTGTGCTTATAAGCACTGATAAGGCTGTAAACCCTACTAATATTATGGGTGCAAGTAAAAGACTCTGCGAAATGGTCATCCAGAGCATGGACGCTATCAGCAAGGCAGGCAGGACAGATCTTCTGCCTATGCTCCATGCACACGTTGATGAAATGACAGACGGTATGCTTGAGAACGATCCGATAGACGAGATAGCTGTTGATAATATAGAGAGCAGTGAAGCGATTAAGATCGAAAGCGTTGGCAATAAGGACAGAAATGGCACACAGTTTGTTGCAGTTCGTTTTGGAAACGTTCTTGGAAGCAACGGATCTGTAATTCCATTGTTCAAAAAGCAGATAGAAGCAGGCGGTCCTGTTACTGTTACTCATCCTGATATCATAAGATATTTCATGACTATACCTGAGGCTGTGAGCCTTGTTCTTCAGGCAGGCACATACGCATGGGGCGGCGAGATATTTGTCCTTGATATGGGTGCGCCTGTGAAGATAGACACACTTGCAAGAAATCTTATCAGGCTTTCAGGATATAAGCCTGATGTAGATATTAAAATAGTTTACTCAGGTCTGCGTCCTGGCGAAAAGCTTTTTGAGGAGAAGCTTATGGCAGAGGAGGGCATGATGAAAACGGATAATGAGCTTATCCATATCGGAAAGCCCATACCGTTTGACACAGAAACGTTCCTTGGTCAGCTTGGAGAGCTTGCTCGTGCAAGCTATAACAATGACGAAAATATCGTTGAAATGGTCGAAAAGATCGTTCCAACATTCAGTCCTGTAGGTGATAAACCAACAGGTAATGAAAAATATGGCAGAAACGATGTTGCAGTTTCTGCGACAAAATAATAAAAGATACATATTTCAGCACTGCGGGGATTTCTGCGGTGCTGTTTTTATGCCTAAAATTTCACACTTTTTCTTGATGCTACTTGAAAAAAGGCTGTTTATGTGGTATAATGAATAATGAATGTAAATTTGCGTAAAGGACTATTTCTATATGAAAAAATGGAGAATAAACAGACCTGACCCTGTGAAAACTGCAGAGTTTATGAACAAGTGTGACTTGAAAAGCCTTACCCTAGACGTCATGACTTCAAGGGGTTTCACTGACTTTGACAGCCTTGCTGATTTTTTTAAAGGAGAAGAACTTAGTGATCCTTTTCTTATAAAGGATATGGCTATAGCCGCCGAGGTGATAAACAAGGCGGTTGATCAGTATGACCTTATTTGTATTTACGGTGACTATGACTGCGATGGAGTTACGTCCACCACTATACTTTACAACTATCTTGAAAGCATGGGCGCAAACATTATGTACTATATTCCTGAGCGTGAGGCTGGATATGGCATGAACATGGAAGCTATTGAAATGCTTGCAGAAAAGGGTGTTAAGCTTATCGTCACTGTGGATAACGGCATTTCCGCGGTTGAGGAAGCTGAGCGTATTGCTGAACTTGATATGGAACTTGTTATCACAGATCACCACCAGCCGCCTGAGAAGCTTCCGAGGGCAAGGGCTATCGTTAATCCGCATCGTGCAGATTGTCCCTCGTCATACAAAGACCTTGCAGGCGTTGTTGTAGCTTTCAAGCTTTGTGCTGCACTTGACGGCGGCAGTTATGACACTGTTATGGAACAGTATGCCGACATTTGTGCTATCGGTACAGTTGCGGACGTTGTGCCACTCACAGGGGAAAACAGAACTATTGTCAAGCGTGGTCTTGAATATCTTGCAAACACCGAAATATTGGGATTAAACTATCTTATAGATAAAGCAAAGCTTGATAGAAATGCTCTTGACTCAACAGGCATTGCTTTTAGGATTGCCCCTGTTATAAACGCTTCGGGCAGATTTGGCTCACCACTTACAGCGGTAAAAACACTTCTCAGCGAAGACCCGGAGGACGCTGAAAATTATGTTGACACTCTTTTAAATCTTAACGCCCAGCGCAAGCAGACGGAAACAGAGATAATGACAGAAATAGTAAATCATATAAACGCTCACCCTGAAACTCTTGACCATAGAGTGCTTGTGCTTTCAGGCAAGGGCTGGCACCACGGAGTTATTGGCATTGTTTCTTCACGCATTTTGGAATTTTACGGAAAGCCGAATGTTATAATCTCAATTGATGACGATGGAAACGCACGAGGCTCTGCGAGAAGCGTAAAGGGCTTCAATATATTCAAGTGTTTTCAGCATTGCGGAGAGCTGCTTGATAAATTTGGTGGACATGAGTGTGCAGGAGGTCTGTCGCTGAAGGCTGAGAACATCGAAAAGTTCACTCAAATGGTGTATGAATACAGCGATCCTATGGAGAAATTCCCTAGCGTTGAGCTTATAGCGGATAAACTTCTTATGCCGCAGGATATCAACCTTGATAATGTAAAGGGTCTTGCAGCAATGGAGCCTTTTGGTGCAGAGAACCCTGCTCCCGTTTTTGCAATGCTTGGAGTAAGAGTAGATAAGATAATACCGCTGTCACAGGGCAAGCATACAAAGATCGAGTTTTCATACGGAAGCTATAGAGGACAGGCTCTTATTTTTTCCCTTGCACCTGAAAAAGCTTGTTTCGCAGTTGGCGATAAGCTTGATATGCTCGTGGAGCTTGGAATAAATGTGTTCAATAACCGTGAGTCCATATCCATAAGAGTTATCGACCATAGATTGAGTGGAGTAAAGCAGGAAAGATATTTTGCGGCAAAGGATTGTTATGAAAAGCTCATGCGCGGGGAACAGCTTCCTGCAAGTTTTATAAGAAAAATAATCCCGACAAGGCAGGAGCTTATCGGCGTATATAAATACATAAGTGCAGTTAAGAATATTACGTTGGATAATCTTTTCATGAAAATATCAGGCGACAGCATGAATTATTGCAAACTGCATATTTGCGTTGATATTTTCCGTGATAAAGGTCTTATTGAGTTCAGACCCGCAACTATGAAAATAAGCTATGTTGTGCCGAAACAGAAGGTAAATCTTGAGGACTCTGAAACTCTTGTTAAGCTGAATGAAATGCTTGGAAAGGCAGGTAACTAAAATGTCAGATAAAGAGAATATTTTGCTTGATCCTGCTGAAATGGATAAGATGGAAAATATACCAGAAATAAAAACTGTCAGTGAAGAAGATCTTCCTGCCGAATCCGAGGTTAAAGAGCAGTTTGAAGAAATGCCTGCTCCTACGGCTTCTCCTGACTATACCGACGCTGTGCCTGAAGCTTCAAAGCCTGAGCATATAGGCGATAGGTCGGTGTGTTCCATTGATGCACTTATTCAGAAAATACTTGATGGCGAGAGGCAGTACGATCTGTCAAAAATCGTTTCCGCCTATGAACTTGCTGAAAAGTATCATCACAATCAGAAAAGAGAGTCTGGCGAGCCGTATATAACCCACCCGCTGTCTGTTGCATATATTCTTTTGGAGCTTGGCATGGATACTGATACTATTTGTGCAGCACTTCTTCATGATGTTGTTGAGGACACTCCATGCACTCTTGAAGAATTACAGAAGAATTTTGGCTCAGACGTTGCAATGCTTGTAAATGGCGTTACAAAGCTGAAAAAGGTGGAAACTTTCACCAAAGACGAGCAGAAAGCCGAGAATATCAGAAAAATTCTTCTTGCAATGAGCGAGGATATTCGTGTTATTATCATAAAGCTTGCAGATAGACTTCACAATATGCGTACTCTTAATTATTGCAAAGATTCAAAACGCAGAACTATCGCCCATGAAACAATGAACATCTATGCACCGATAGCTCACCGTCTTGGAATACGCTCAATTAAAGATGAGTTTGAAGATCTTGCTTTTTACTATCTTGATCCTTATGCTTATGCCGAGATAGACGAGCAAATGCAGCTCAGAAAGGGCAGCCGTGAACAGCTTGTTGAAAACATCAAGCATAAGATACATGACAGGCTTGAAAAGGATTTTGACCCTGTTCCCCTTATCGAGGGTCGAGTTAAAAGCAATTATGGTATCTATAAAAAGGTATATCGTGACGGCAAGGAGATAGACCAGATATATGATCGTTATGCCGTAAGAATTATCGTCAATACAGTTACTGAGTGCTATAACGTACTTGGCATAATCCACGATATGTTCAGACCTATCCCAAATAGATTTAAGGATTATATTTCCACGCCTAAGGCTAATATGTATCAATCTCTTCACACAACTGTTATCGGCAGAGAGGGGATACCTTTCGAGGTTCAGATAAGAACATGGGAAATGCACAGAACGGCTGAATATGGTATCGCCGCTCACTGGAAATATAAAGAGGGCGTAAGGGGTAGCTCAAAGGACGATCAGCGCCTTGCATGGATAAGACAGATAATCGAGTCACAGCAGGAGTCAAACGACGTTGAGGAGATAGTAAGGGCTATCAAAAATGACCTTGCACCTGAGGACGTTTTTGCTTTCACTCCAAAGGGAGATATGATAACACTGCCTGTCGGATCAACTGTTATCGACTTTGCTTACGCTATCCACACACAGGTGGGTCATAAGATGTGCGGCGCAAAGGTAGACAAGAAAATGGTGTCTTATGATTATCAGATAAAAACAGGCGAGATAATCGAGATACTTACTACCAACGTTGAAGGTCATGGTCCAAGCCGTTCATGGCTTAATATCTGCAAGACCAATGAAGCCAAATCCAAGATACGTTCATGGTTCAAAAAGGAAAGACGAGAGGAAAACATCTTTGAGGGAAGAAATGCTCTTGAAAGAGAGTTCCGCAGAAATAATATAAGAGTGCCTGAGGAAGAACTTGAGGACTTTCTCAAAATGGATATGCACAGACACAGTTGTGATACTCTTGATGATTTTTTTGCAGCCATAGGTTACGGTGGTGTTCAGCTTTCAAAGGTGATGCAAAGGCTGAAATCTGAGTATAATAAGAAATATGGTGAAAAGGCTCAGCCTGATACTTCTGACCTTGAAAATAAGATAAAGACTTCCAAAAATTCCACCGGTGTTATCGTTGACGGCATCGACAACTGTGCTATCAAGTTTGCACAGTGCTGTAATCCGCTTCCAGGTGACGAAATAGTCGGCTTTATCACGAGAGGTCACGGCATATCCGTGCATAAAAAGGATTGCGTGAACTATCTTTCGCAGAAAGATGATCCTGAAAATGCCGCACGTTGGATAAATGTTAAGTGGGAAAGTTCTGAAAAGCATACGGGCTATTTCAAGTGTACTTTGGATATCGTTGCGGTTGACAGAATAGGTCTGTTGGCAGACGTTTCGTCAGCGCTTGCAATGATCAATATTTTTATCTATGAGTCAACCTCAAGGGAACTGAAAAACGGCAATGCAATGCTTTCCGTAACTGTCAGCATTGCAGGAATGGAACAGCTCAACAATGTTATAAACAAGCTTCAGAAAATAAAGAACGTTATTTCTGTTGAAAGAAGCGGTAAATAAGAAAGGACAGATAATGAAAATATATAGGCTCAAACCATTGAGTGTTTGTGAAACGAACAGTTATATTGTTGCAAGCGAAGAAAATAACTGCGTTCTTATCGATGCACCTGCCGACCCTGATTATATTCTCGGTGAGATAGAGAGTCACGGTCTTACGCTTAAAAAGATCTTTCTTACCCACGGTCATTTTGACCATATCGGTGCTGTGGCTGACCTTGTAGACAGGACAGGCTGCGAGGTGTATATCCACATTATGGATAAGCCTAAGCTTACAGATGACGCAGGAATGCTTGCTAATCTTTTCAGAATAAGAGGACACAGAAATTACACAGGCAAGGTCAATGTGTTTACAGAGGACGATATACTAAAGCTTGACGAGCTTGAATTTGACGTGTTGGAAACGCCGGGACATACAAGCGGTTCTGTTTGTTTCATATGCGGCATGAATATGTTTTCGGGAGATACCCTATTTTCAAGAAGTGTTGGCAGAACTGATATGCCTGATGGAAGCAGCACAGCCCTTATGAAGTCGCTTATGAAAATAGCTGACCTTGGTGGAAATCTAACTGTTTATCCTGGTCACATGAATGTCACGACACTTGACGCTGAGAGAAAGTATAACCCATATCTCAGGCAGGCTGCGGAGGCTTTGAAATGACTCTGATATTCAGCGGCAACGATTATAAATATGAGCTTGAGGGAGTAATGAAGCTTTTTATCCCTGCAACGCTCTTTACCCACGTTTTTTCTGACAGCATAGATACAGAGGACGATTATGTGTTCGCTCAGAAAAAGGATAACGCTGACAATGTTTGTTTGAGCGTTAAGGTGAGATATGACGGCAAGACTTGCGAAAAAGAGGAGTTTGTGCATTTTGAAAGCGACATGGAACTTTCGCTGTCAAGACTTCTTTTTAAGGCAATGAGCGAGATAACAGGCATTGTGCCGAAATGGGGCGTTATAACGGGAATAAGACCTGTGAAGCGTGTGAATGATATGCTCAGTGAGGGCATGAACAAGGCGGAGATATTTAAAGCCATGGAGAGCAGATATCTTTGCAGCGAAGAAAAGTGCGATATTGCATACAAAACTGCTATAACCCAAAAGCCTGTCCTCGATGAGCTTGAAAAGGACAGCTTTAGTCTTTATGTGTCAGTGCCGTTTTGTCCCACAAGATGCTCCTACTGTTCTTTCGTTTCACAATCTATCGAGGGCTGTATGAAGCTTATCCCTGAGTATGTGAACAAGCTGTGTGAAGAGATAATTTATACTGCGAAGATAACGAAAAAGCTTGGTTTGAAGCTTGACACTGTATATTTTGGCGGCGGAACGCCTACCACTCTTACTGCGGCTCAGCTTGACAGAGTTATGAAGGTCATTGAAAACAGCTTTGATATGTCAACTGTCCGTGAATACACTGTTGAAGCGGGAAGGCCAGACACCATAACTGAAGAAAAGCTGAATGTGCTTAAAGCAAACGGCTGTGGCAGAGTATCTATAAATCCACAGACCTTGAATGACAGCGTTCTTGAGGCTATTGGCAGAAAGCACACAACTGCACAGTTTTTTGACAGCTTTGACCTTGCAAGAAAAGTTGGCTTTGACTCTATAAATACTGATATAATCGCAGGTCTGCCAACAGACACAGTGGAGAGCTTTGAGAATACCATTGATAAGCTTATCGAGCTTGCTCCTGAGAATATCACTGTACACACACTTTCCATAAAGCGTGCGGCTAGGCTAAATCACAGTGGTGACAGGGAAGTGCTGAAAAATCCAGCCGATAAAATGGTAGAGTATGCCACAAAAAGACTTCTTGAAAGCGGCTATCTGCCTTATTATCTCTACAGACAGAAGAATATGCTTGAAAATCTTGAAAATATAGGCTGGACAAAGCAGGGTCACGAGAGTTTGTATAATATCTATATAATGGAAGAGGTTCAGACCATACTTGCAATGGGTGCAGGTGGCTCCACAAAGCTTGTTGACAAAGAGGGCGGACATTTGGAGCGTGTGTTCAATTACAAATTTCCGCTGGAATACAATAAGCATTTTGAGCTTATGCTTAAGCGAAAAAATGAGATAGAGGAATTTTATGCTAAAGAAAAATGAGATTATCAGGCTTGAAATAAGCGGTATGACAAATGAGGGCAACGGAGTAGGAAAGCACGAGGGCATTGCTGTTTTCGTGCCTTTTACTGTTATTGGCGACGTTATCGAATGCAGGATAGTCAAGGTCTGCAAAACGTATTGCTATGGCATTATCGAAAATATTGTAAGTGGTTCGGTTGAAAGAACGAAGAACGATTGCTCTGTTTATTCAAGGTGTGGCGGTTGTTGTTTTCGTCACATGAGCTATGAGGAAGAATGCCGTGTAAAAGAGCAGTTCGTAAAGGATTCATTTGAGCGTATTGGTAAGCTTTATCCTGAATATGACAGCTTTGAGGGTTGTAAACAGCTTGTCGGCTATCGCAACAAGGCGCAGTACCCTGTAGCAGAGCAGGACGGCAGGGCAGTTTGCGGATTCTATTCAAGGCGTTCTCATCATGTATGCGATCACACTGATTGTGCGTTACAGCCTGCTATATTTAAAGCTGTCGCTGATGACATAATGGCTTATGTGAACGAGCGTAAGATAAAGGCATACAACGAGGAAACGGGAAGCGGTCTGCTCAGGCACATTTATCTCAGGCGTGGCGAACACTCAGGCGAGATAATGGTCTGTCTTGTTATAATTGACCTTAAAAAGCGTGGCGTATTTGATGTGCTTGTGGGTGAGCTTTGCAAAAAATATGCTGATATAAAGAGTATAGTTTTCAACGAGAATAGCCGAAAGACCAACTGTATACTCGGACAGAAGCTTGTTACTGCGTATGGAAGCGACACGATACACGATACTATGTGTGGAAATGATATAGAGATATCACCGCTGTCTTTTTATCAGGTAAATACAATTCAGGCGGAGCGGCTTTATGAAATTGCCGCAGATTATGCTCAGCTGACAGGAAAGGAAACTCTTCTTGATCTTTACTGCGGTGCAGGAACGATTGGTTTGTCAATGAGCAAAAAGGTGAAAAAGCTCATAGGTGTTGAGATAATAGAGTCTGCAATAGACAATGCAAAACGAAATGCCGCAGCAAACAATGTCACAAATGCGGAATTTATATGTGGTGACGCAGGAAAGATAGCAGAGATACTTTACAGCCGTGGCGAACGACCAGATGTGATAATAGCTGACCCTGCAAGAAAGGGCTGCACTAGGGACGCACTGGAGTACATGGCAAAAATGTCCCCTGACAGGATAGTTATGATATCTTGCAATCACGCTACTGCTGCTAGGGACTGTGCTGTGCTGGAAAAGTTGGGGTATAAGACGGTCAAGGTCAAGGGCGTGGATCTGTTTGGGAGGACGGGGCATGTTGAGTGCGTATGTCTGTTGACTAAAACACATAATTGATAGTGTGAAAATGCTCGAAATATAAGGCCTTTCCGAGGATTTGGACGTAAATCCAGGTCCTCGGATTTTCTGCGTTTTGGGAGCTGCAAAGAGGCAGTTTTTTATAGTTGGATAGACAAAAGTGTTGATTTGGGGTTGGGTGGACAAAAATATTGATTTTAGCTATCCGTATTTTGGTACACGTCTTATGGTATTTATTTAATTAGTGGTGCAGAATTTACGCTCAAAGCAATTTACTTTTTGCGTTAAATGTGCTATAATAACGCTATATAAATGGATAAGGAGGTCACTCATGAGTATAAGCAGTGAGATTAAAGATATTAGAAGAAAATGTCTGTTGAATCAAACGGAGTTCGCTGATGCGATTGGTGTCTCTTTTTCAACAGTAAATCGTTGGGAAAATGAAAAGGCAATTCCAAATTATCAGGCATTAAAGAAAATCAAATATTTTTGTGAAAAGAACGATATTTCCTTTGAAGTGGATTCAAAGGTATGGGAGGAAAAATAATGAATGTAATTAGTTTGTTTAGTGGTTGTGGTGGTCTTGATCTTGGCTTTGAAAGAGCAGGATTTAATATTCCGGTTGCTAACGAATTTGATAAAACTATATGGGCAACTTTTAAGGCGAATCATCCTAAGACAAAATTAATTGAGGGCGATGTAAGGAAAGTTACCAGGGAAGATATCGCACAGTATATTGATGGAGAAGTGGACGGAATAATCGGAGGACCGCCTTGCCAGTCTTGGTCGGAAGCAGGTGCTCTTAGAGGTATCGAAGATGAGCGTGGACAGTTATTCTTTGATTACATCAGAATCTTAAAGGAATTTAAACCTAAGTTCTTTTTGGCAGAAAATGTAAGTGGAATGTTAGCAAATAGACATTCGGAGGCTGTGCAAAATATATTAAGACTTTTTGATGAGGCTGGTTATGATGTATCACTTACACTTGTAAATGCAAAAGATTATGGCGTTGCCCAGGATAGAAAAAGAGTATTCTATATTGGATTCAGAAAAGATTTAAAGATCAAGTTTGAATTTCCGAAAGGTTCTACAGAGGATGATGAAAAGAAAATTACTCTGAGAGACATAATTTGGGATTTACAGGATACTGCAGTTCCGGCAGCAGAAAAAAACAAGCATAATCCTAATGCAATTAATAACAATGAATATTTTACTGGCGCATTCTCAACCATTTTCATGAGTAGAAATAGAGTGAGAGACTGGGATGAACAAGGATTTACTGTGCAGGCATCAGGAAGACAGTGCCAGCTTCATCCACAAGCACCTAAAATGGTTAAATTCGGGAAAAATGATTGTAGATTCGTAGAGGGTAAAGAACATCTTTACAGACGAATGACTATTAGAGAGGTTGCAAGAGTTCAAGGATTCCCAGACGATTTCAAATACATCTATGAGAATACTGATGTTGCTTATAAAATGATTGGTAATGCCGTTCCTGTAAATCTTGCATACGAAGTGGCCTTAGGAATCAAGGCTGCATTAGAGTAAAAATAATGGAGACTGTTTACGAATATGAGTGAACAGTCTCCTTATTTTTATCTTCCTTTTCTTGGAATTACGATATTATAATTTGCTTCTAAATCATCAAGTATATGATTATGATTTAATGCACTAGGTTCTACTTCAACAAACTCACCTAACTTAAAGAGTTCTTTTGGATCACGTATTACTGTTTTGGTGGCTAATTTTTGGTACGGTTTGAATCGAGTATATACATTCTTTCCACGGTTTGTGCCTTCTGTAATTGGATTTATAGGTCTATGAGCAACCTTGAAACTTTCAGTTGCTGTATTAACAGACTCAGTTGTAATTTCCTCGATGTTGTTAATCAAAGACTGAATAGTACTTGCACTATTGTTTGAAATATACATACAGTTAGCAACGTGGTCTCCGCTTCCGAAACCACGAGCAACTGTGAGAATATCATCAGCAGTAAATATATCTAGGAAGTCTTGCCCGGTTTTTCCTGATCTTCTTCCAAAGCATATACTAACGCCAACATAAGGCGCAGTTGCAGTTTTTGCCCATTCATTAGCCCAAGCGGTAGATGCCTTTGTCATTCTTTCAAAAGCTGCTGTTCCAAACTCAGCTATGAATCTTTTGTGTCCATACCAATTTCCAAAATAATCTGCATTTCTAAGTTTAGCAGAAATCTTAATTGGTTCTCCCTCGCTTAATTTGATAATAACATCAGTTTTATTATCTTTGCTTTTACTACCAATTCCATCAACGGATACTATTTTAGCACCAGGAATAATTCTTTCCTTAAGCATCCAATCAGGTAGAGTTGATGGTAGGCTTTCTCCAATATGTTTACTAACCATTGTGACTATTTCATTTTCAAATGCGTCTGAAGCTTTTGACATAGTTTATTTCCTCCTTGGTTTAATCCTTTATTGTTTCCATGATGTCTTCCAACTTACAATCCATAGCCTCACAGATTTTGAGAAGAACATCAGTTGTGATGTTTGCACCCTTGCCGAGTTTGGCAATGGAAGCTGCACTGATTCCGGCAGCCTCCTTAAGGTCGTTTCTATTCATTTCTTTGTCTATTAACATTTTCCATAATTTGTTGTAACTGATTCGCATAATCAACCTCCTTGCTTTACAACCAAAAATCACATGATTCTTCTTGCTGTTTTTCTGTGAGATAGTTTTTCAAGAGTTCGACATCTTTACTGATATCTCGTGGTCTGATTCGGTTAATAACCTTTTCCTCGACTTCAGGTGTCCAGTAGATTTTCAATTTTTCCCTGGCTCTTGTGATAGCGGTGTAGAAGATATTGTGTGTTACAAGTTCCTCAACTTCATCTGTAATAACTATCTTTACAGAGTCATATTCGAGACCTTGTGCTTTGTGTATTGATACAGCATAAGCAATTTGGAATGGTACAACAGTGAAGGAGGTACTTTCATCTCCATCTTCGTCAGCACTCTTTAATTTGTGTACACAAAATCTAACTAACGATTTTCCTTCGCTTTCCCAACATTCAAGCAGTTCGAGGTTAATACGCCGGAGATCACTTTCATCTACTATCTTAGGTATCTCAACATCAAACTGAATGCGTTCTTCATGAGTGTCTGGGTCTAAGATTTCAATTCCCTTTATAATTCCCTTCATATTATTGTGTATGACAGGGAAAAACCTATCCGAATCAAGGAAGAGAATCGGGTCTCCAACTTTATACTGTTGAATGTCCCATTGAACTGCAGGGTTAGGATTACTTTCCTGTAAGAATCGGTTGATGTTGTTGATTCCGTATAAGCCGTCATAATTCAGACAAAGGATAGCCTCTCCTGGTTCAAGAGAAGAGAGTAAGGATTCATCTACTTTTAAGGAGTAGCTTTCTCTTTCGATGACTTCTTTTGCGGTATCATCCATCTGTCTGACCTTATCCCATAGTTCAAGTAATCGTTCATCCTTGGTTCGATGAGGCTGGGTAAGTTCAAATACAGCACTTTCCGGTAAAAATGCTTTTAATACTGAGAACCAATTTCCAAATTGAATGGCGTCAATTTGATAAGTGTCTCCAACCAATAAAAGCATTTCAAAATTTGCCTTTTGAAGAACCTCAACCATATCTTTATTGCTTACGGTACTACACTCATCGATAACCAATAATTTATATTTCATAAAAGCAGAGCCTTGACGTTTGAAACTTTCAATTGTTGAGAAAGTTGTATTTTCTGCATCAATCTTTCGCATCAGGTTCTCTTTTGCTGGATTTGTTTGTGTAAGGTATAGTTTGGAATCATCATTTAAGTAGTGAGAAACATGGTTTATTAACGTAGATTTTCCTACACCTGCTGAACCGTATATCACACCAACCTTTGATTCCGAAAATATACGGGTGATGATGTCTTTCTTTTCATCGCAGTCAATTTCGTAATCATCGAACATCAGCCAAATTTCAACATCGGCACTGTAGTTCTCAATACCTGATTCTGCCAACTCTTGTAATTTTTCAATTACAGTGCAAGTATCGAGTTTGTAATCGTTTATAAATACTTGATTATGTTCAAGCATTAAATCACTTTCAGGTCTGTGCCCTGAATAAAGGCTGTCGTTATACTGTTCGATGAGTCTTGGGTAATCAGGAAAATTACCTAGTTCATCAACATCAGTAAAGAGTTGTCCTCTACCTTCAGTGTTGTTCCTTATAAATCTTGCGAACAATTCCGGGCGTTTGTCTTTACACGGAATACAATCAAAAACAGCACCTAATTTTGGATTATGACCAACAGGAGATCTGTTAAATGGTAAAGAGTCAAACTGCCTGCAACCGTTTGATAAGTACAAATTAGAAAGATAACTGTTTCCGGTATGTATCCATTCTTCATAGTATTTGCTATAGTATCCGTCTGAATATTGGCCTTTAATAATAACATTGTTCATGTTATAGAGAAGGTATCGCAGCACATTCTTTCCATTACGACCATTTCGGATAAGTTCTCTGCAGTAATCTAAAATAGGAATAAATACCATAGATTTAAGGCTATTTTTCCATTCAAGAGTAAGCCTATCATATGCTTTATCCGGGAAGTCCATTAGAGCAGTCAAAGTGTATTTTGTTCTGGTAAGGAACTCACAGATTAAGCGTTGCTCTGGATATGGTACTCTTTTTTTCTCTCCTTTTATCAGTTTAATAAAATTTTGAAATTCACAGTCACGAATGGAGACCTCCCAGCCGTCAATAATGATGATAGGCATTGTTTTTCCTAATATCTCGATAGTCTCATGTACGAGATGAAACTTTGATGCGTAATTGCTTTTGATTGGTAGTTTAGTAAAAGCAATTACCCTATTAGATTTGGACTTGTTTTTTCTATCATCTATTGGTGTAAATGTGATTTCATAATATATGTGTCTGTTAACAAACAGTGGCTTAATTTTCTGAATATAGTATTTGTCATTTTTTTCAGCTTTGAATTCCACTGGATATCGTTCTATTTTTTCAGAAATCTTTTTATAGTATTCCTGTAAGGTATCATCTAAATGAAGAGGAAACTTATCTAAATTATGCAGTACCTCAATACCAAAGTAGTGCCAGATAAGATTCTTTGCTTCTAACAGGTATTGATAATACTTAAGCATTAATCGTTCGGAGCCGTCTTCATCCAATGTATATTGTGTGGTGACTACTTCCAGGTAATTATGGAATTTATATAAAGTGTACAGTTCACTGTTTATCTGTGCAAACTCTGTGGCCTTTGCTATGTTTTCGGCAGTGATAGGTATTTCTCTGCCGTTGGCATAAAACTTGAGCATGACATGATTTACGAACTTTGTCAGCTGCTCTAAAATATCTTGAGAAATAGCACCACGAGAATTGTTTTCTATTTCATCTAAATGCCTACATATGACGTTGTCTATTTTATGGATGGATTCATCAATCGATGGCATCAACATCCTCCTTTCCGATTAATAATATTCTCCATCGTCCCAGTCATCGATAAACGCATCATACGGAAATGTTCCGGCAAACTGGTCGGGATGAAGCTTTACATACAAATTGCGTATTTTTGTTCTGGAACTTCCTAAAAAAGGAGTTGCAGAACCACTAGCTAAGAAGCTATTGCTTACATTGTTTAATTCTCCAAGTAACCCAAAAACATATGATTTTAAAGATGGATCAGCAAATGTATCTGCTTTTGACATCCATTTGGTTTCATACAAGTCTTTTATTTTAGATGGCAGAGTCATGTCGATTAATGACTCAGCATAGTTTTCTCCGATGAGAGTAACCATGATTTCGTCATAATCTGCAGTGAATTCTTCAAGCAGTAAAATGTCCGCCGAAGAGTATGGAGACTCATTTGTAGTTTGCTTACTCGGAATCTCAAGTGCGTTTGTATCTGTATTATCCTCGGGGATTGGATATAAACGCACATAAATATCTTTCATTTCAGTTCGCTTTTTTATAGTCTCTGGTCGAAGGACATCACGTAGCTGATTACCTTCTTCAATGGATTCGTTCCTAAACCAAAGAATATCAGTATCAGGAATCCATCGCAAAAACTTATCTGAAATGTAGTAAGTGTAATCTCCAAGTACCTGCATTGCATCAACTACAAGCTTTCTTAAACAGGCATCTTGAATTTTTCGCACATCATATTTCCATGATTGAAGAAAATCATTAATTTCGTCAGCAAGTGATAACTTTGTTCCTTCTCCTGTAGGGTCATGATCCATACAATATGTGAGAAGGGGGTCAACCTGCCTTTTGAATCGTTCAAGAAAGGCAGAGTCTGTTGGGCTTAGCCTATTCTCGTCAAGCGTGTCGGTCGAAGTAGTAGAGCTGACTAAATTTGAAATAGCGTTACCCCATACATCTGCAATAGCCTGTCCTGAAGCCAAGACTCTCTCGGCAAGAATATCATGTGGTGTTTTATCACTTTCTTTTTTAGCGCTCTTAGGAGTGCTTTTTCTTTTTTGTGCAGCAGCCATTGTAAGAATCTCTTCGAAATAATATGCAATTTTCTCAGCTGCATTATATAGGTCAATTCCCTCGATGTCAGATTCAAACGTGTCGCACAGTCTTTGAGTTGTAGCTTCCGGGAAACCATCCAAATATGCGATAAATTGTTCTGGATCTATGTGAGGCAAAATACGTTGAGAAATTTTCGTTATTTTGGTTTGACCGTTGTAATAGGCCTTAAAAGTGTTTTCACTTATATCTTCAATTTGTAATAACCCTTCTTCGGTGATGATTGATTCAAACAGTGTTCTGGTAAAGACATGAGTGCTGTATGAACCACCGATGATGGGTTTTATTTTTTGTGCAAATTCTGTGAATTCCATAATCCACCTCTTTCTTCATTACACCCAAGACTACCGAAGCCTACCAGTCACTACCAAGTTCTACCGACCCAGTTATCTATAATGGGAAATGTAGAAAGCAAACAGCGAGTGCTTGCTACTTGTAAGGCTGTATTGGGAAATTGTTCTACCCAATATTATATCAGAAAAGAACGCAAAAATCTACACTTTCACAGTTTGTTTATATGCGTTCGCAGAGAAAATTTAGAAAAGCAGTTATTTTACCTCTCTGACCTTTAGTTGAGTTCATTAGGTGAATTCAACTAAGTGCCAGAGGCACTTAAAAATAAATATCACAAGGCCTGATTAGCTATAAGGGCATTGGGATGCAGATATCGGCATCAATCACAGGACAACCTGTGAAAGGTGCGATAGAGGTACCCTTATTTCCTTATGCCTTTTTTCAGGTTTCATGGGTCGGTACTTCTACAAGCACCGGCCCTTATTTGTTCCCATTGCCCTTCTGCAAGAACTAGGCAGAAAGGCAGGAACTTTATGAAAATCAAGATTCGTTATGAGAACGAGTACCAGACCCTTGAGGTCGAAAACATAGAATTGGAGAGATGGCTTAATATCTCCATTTCAGAAGATGAGAGTCAGGAAGACTACGAAAAGAGAATCCAGGATGTAATCGAGGAGAGATTTAACAGACCCGATTACAACAGCTGGCACAAGTATGACCGTCATACTGGCAATGCTTATATGAAGAGCAAGGACGGAACAGTTGAGGTAAACACCGAGGAAGCAATCATGTACAGAGCAGCTGACAAGTCAGCCTTTAACAGTTCCATTGATGGAGTACATAACCAGCTTGAATACGAAGAGTGCTGTGAAACTTTGAGAAGTCTTCTTAAACCTGCAGTGGCAGATATGGTCATTGCCATTGCGCTTGACGGCTACACCGTTGGCGAGTATGCAGCATCAATCGGTGATGATTCAAACAATGTCAGTCATCGTTACAGACGTGCAATCAGAAAATTAAAAAAAGTTTTTTCAAAAACGTCCTTTTAACCCTTTTCCCAAGGCTACCAGGTAGGAGGGTGACACCTCCAAAGAAATTTATTTTGAAGGAGGTAATTCGCATGGAATTACAAGTATTTAACAGTACAGAGTTTGGCTCTGTAAGAACAGCAACCGTAAACGGTGAGGTTATGTTTGTCGGCAAGGATGTAGCAGACATTCTCGGGTACCAGAACGGTAGTCGAGATATCAACCGCCATGTAGATGAAGAGGACAGACACAAGGTCATGCTTTTTGATGGTAACCAGGATAAGGAAACAATCATCATCAACGAGTCTGGACTTTACAGCCTTATCCTTTCAAGCAAGATGCCGAATGCAAAGAAGTTCAAGCACTGGGTTACATCAGAAGTTCTTCCGGCTATCCGTAAGCATGGAATGTATGCCATCGATGAGATTCTCAATAATCCCGATCTTGCGATTGCAGCACTCACACAGCTTAAGGAAGAACGTGAGAGAAGAAAGCAGCTTGAATGTCTGGCATTGGTTCAGCGTCATCAGATTGCAGAACTCCAGCCAAAGGCAAGTTACTATGACCTTATTTTACAGAACAAGAACACGGTTCCTATTACACAGATTGCAAAGGACTATGGCATGAGTGGTCGCAAGTTCAATGAACTTCTTCACGAACTTGGGGTTCAGTACAAGTTCAGAAAGACCTGGCTTTTATACCAGCACTATGCAGAGTGTGGATACACACAGTCCCGTACCTATGCAATCGATGAGAGCAGAAGTGTGATGCATACTTACTGGACTCAGAAGGGCAGACTTTTCCTTTATGACCTTTTGAAGAGTGAAGGCATCTTACCAGTTATCGAACAGGAGGATTAAGAGATATTGGTGTTGATAAGTTTAATCACGAAGGGTACTTTGACACGACCACATATGAAGCTCTTACCAACATCCACCATGAGGAAATGGCAGCTGATAAAAAGGCTGCCTATCTTCCTTTGGTGTATGTGTGCAGTCCATATGCGGGAGATGTTGAAACCAATGTAAAGAATGCAAAACGTTACAGCAGATTCGCTGTTGATGAAAATGCTATCCCGGTAACACCTCATCTTTTATATCCACAGTTTATGGAGGACGGTAATGAAGCTGAAAGAGAGATGGCTATGCATTTCAATTATGTACTTCTTGGCAAATGCACAGAGGTCTGGGTTTTCGGTGGTGTGATAAGCCGAGGCATGGCTCGTGAGATTGGTGTTGCCAAGAAAAGAAGAATGAAGATCAGATGGTTTACCCAGGATTTGAAGGAGGTCGGAGAATATGATTAATTTTACTGTTTATTCAGCAGACTGTGTCGGCAACAGCGGTAACTGTCTGTACCCTAACAAAAATGTTGTAACAGATAAAGAATCCTTTATCGCAGCAACGAAGATGGATCATGTAACGGCAAAGTACAAAGGAAACTATCGCAGTAAGGATAACTTTGAATCCTCCGATTGTATCCCTCTTGACTGTGATAATGACCATTCAGAGAACCCGGAAGACTGGCTTACTCCTTTTGATATTGCACTTTCAATCCCGGGAGTAGTATTAGCTGCATCGTACAGCAGACATCACAACCTTCCAAAAGGTGACAAATCGGCAAGGCCGAGATTCCATGTGTTCTTTCCGATACCAAAGGTAACGGACGTAGAAGAGTATGCAGCCATGAAACGAAAGATTGCAGACACTTTTCCTTATTACGATACCAATGCTTTAGACTCTGCAAGATTCCTTTATGGCAATGACTCTGATGAAGTGGAGTTCTATGAAGGTGACAAGACCATTCTTGATTATCTGGAAGAGGACGAATTTGCTGATTTCGATGCAAGCCTTGAGCAGGTGCCGGAAGGTCAGCGTAACAGCACCATGAGCCACATTGCCGGAAAGATTATTAAGAGATACGGAAATACAGAAGAGGCTTATCAGATTTTCCTTAAGAAGGCAGAACTCTGTAATCCACCACTTCCTGAAAGTGAACTCAAAGTGATATGGAGAAGTGCATCAAAGTTCGGTAACAAGGTATCGAACCAGGAAGGATACATTCCACCTGAACAGTACAACTCTGACTGCAGATTAAAGCCGGAAGACTTCTCCGATGTGGGACAGGCTACGGTACTTGCAACCGAGTATAAGGACATTCTTCGCTATTCCCCATCTACCGATTACATGGTCTACAACGGCAGTTTCTGGGAAGAGTCAAAACCAAAGTCCCAGGGTGTTTCCCAGGACTTGACAGAAAGACAGCTTGCAGAGGCTGAAACCGAAATGAAGAAGGCTATGGATGAACTTGTAAAGAATGGCGGCATGGAGATTCTTGTATCGGTGGGTCCGAAGAAAGCCGTGCAGATGTTCAACAAGCAGCAGACTCATGCCTATGAGATGTATGAAGATGCTGTGGCTTATAAGAAATATGCCATTAAGCGAAGAGATACAAAGAACATTGCTGCCACATTAAAAGAGGCTCGTCCGATGCTTGAAGTGGAACAGAGAAAACTTGATGCCGATGAGTTCATGTTGAACACACCGACTCTTACCTATGATTTAAGACAGGGCACCAAGTTTCCGATGGAACACAGACCAGAGCATTTCATCACAAAGCAGACAACCGTTGACCCATCAAGTGATGGAGCAGATATCTGGGCAGCTGCACTTGATACCTTCTTTTTAAAGGATACCGACCTTATCGATTATGTTCAGAGAATGGTTGGTCTGTCAGCAATCGGTAAGGTGTATGTGGAAGCACTCATTATTGCATACGGAGAAGGCCGCAATGGTAAGTCTACCTTCTGGAATGTTATCGCAAGAGTCCTTGGTACATATTCAGGAAACATCTCTGCAGATATGCTTACCGTTGGATGCAGAAGAAATGTCAAGCCAGAACTTGCCGAGGCAAAGGGTAAGAGAATGCTTATTGCAGCAGAGCTGGAAGAAGGTATGAGATTGAATACTGCCAATGTTAAACAGCTTTGTTCTACCGATGAAATCTATGCTGAGAAGAAGTATAAAGATCCGTTCTCATATACTCCGACACATACACTTGTGCTTTATACCAATCATCTGCCAAAGGTCGGTGCGATTGATAAGGGTACCTGGAGAAGACTTATCGTTATTCCGTTTGATGCCAAGATTGAAGGAAGTGCTGATATCAAGAACTATGCAGATTATCTGTTTGAAAAGGCAGGCGGAGCAATCCTTACATGGGTTATCGAAGGTGCAAGAAAGGTAATCGCAGACAATTACAAGATCGACCCGCCACAGAAGGTGCGTGATGCCATTGAGCATTATAAGGAAAGTAATGACTGGCTTTCCTACTTCTTAAGTGAACGATGCGAACTTGACCCTGCCTATGTGGCAAAGTCGAGCGAGGTATATAACGAGTATCGAATCTTCTGTACCCAGGTGGGTGAGTTTACAAGAAGTACAACGGATTTCTACACAGCCTTGGAAACGGTCGGATTTGAAAGATACCGTGACCGTAAAGGCAGATACATTAAAGGCTTAAGACTCAAGACGGACTTTATGGAAGAAGAGTAATGACAGTAGGTGTGACAGTTAATGACGGCTATTTACTATCCTTTTCTATAGAGTAAAAAAATTAAGTCTATATATAAAGTATAGGAAATGACAGTCTTACCCTGTCACACCATCAAATTCAGCATTGATGGAGGTGGCACGAATGCGTGAAAAAGAAGTAGAGCAGAAACTTGTAAAGGCTGTAAAGCTTGCAGGTGGTTTCTGTATTAAATTTACATCTCCCGGATTTGACGGAGTGCCGGACAGACTGGTTCTTCTTCCAAAAGGGAGAATGGCTTTTATAGAACTCAAGGCTCCTGGCAAGAAACCAAGAGCCTTACAGAAAAGAAGAATGAAACAGTTATCAGCTTTGGGGTTTCCCTGCTATGTGGTTGATAACATTGATGTGATTGGGGGTGTCATTGATGAAATACAATCCTCATGATTATCAGACTTATGCAACGAACTTTGTACTGGAACATCCTGTGGCAGCAGTCCTTTTAGAAATGGGACTCGGAAAGAGTGTGATTACCTTAACGGCTATATTTGAACTTCTCTATAACAGATTTGAGGTTGGGAAGGTTCTGGTCATTGCACCCCTTCGAGTAGCAAGAGATACATGGCCTGCTGAAATAGAAAAGTGGGATCACTTAAAGGGACTGACCTATTCGGTGGTCATAGGTACAGAGTCGGAGCGAAAAGAGGCATTAAGAAAAAGTGCAGGTATCTATTTAATCAATAGAGAAAATGTCGACTGGCTTATCAATAAGAGTGGATTTCCATTCGATTTCGATATGGTTGTCATTGATGAATTATCGTCTTTCAAGTCTGCATCGGCTAAACGATTTAAGAGCCTTCTTAAAGTAAGACCAAAGGTAAAAAGAATCGTGGGTCTTACAGGAACTCCAAGCAGTAATGGACTTATGGATTTATGGGCAGAGTTCAGAATCCTTGACATGGGAGAAAGGCTCGGAAGATACATCACACATTATCGTATGAATTTTTTTGTGCCGGATAAACGAAATCAGCAGATGATATTTTCCTACAAACCAAGACCAGGTGCGGAAGATGCCATCTACAGACTGATATCGGATATAACGATTTCTATGAAGTCGGCAGATTTCCTTAAAATGCCTGAATGCATTATGAACGAAGTGGAAGTAAAGCTTTCAGAAAAGGAATGGTCTGTATATGACGAATTAAGGAAGGAAATGGTTGTGTCTTTGGAAGATGAAGAGATTGATGCTGCAAATGCAGCTGCTCTTTCAGGCAAACTTCTGCAGATGGCCAATGGTGCTATCTATAACGAAGAAAAAGAGGTCTTTCATATTCATGACCGTAAGCTTGATGCACTTGAAGATTTAATTGAAGGTGCAAATGGCAAACCTGTACTTGTAGCTTACTGGTATAACCACGATTTGGAGCGAATCAGAGAAAGATTCAAGGTTCGTGAAATAAAGACTTCAAAGGATATCAGGGATTGGAATAACGGCGAGATACCGATTGCTGTTATCCATCCTGCGAGTGCCGGACATGGCTTGAATTTGCAAAGTGGTGGTTCGACCCTCATTTGGTTCGGTCTTACCTGGTCATTGGAACTCTATCAGCAGACCAATGCAAGGTTATGGAGACAGGGGCAGAAATCCACGGTTGTCATACACCACATTATTTCAAAGGATACCATTGATGAAGATGTGATGAAGGCACTAAGGCTGAAAGAGAAAACACAGACAGATCTTATCGATGCGGTTAAGGCGAGAATCGGAGGTGGTGCTTATGACGGCTAAAGATTATCTGAACAGACCGTTCATTCTAAATAACAAGATTAACGATAAGCTTATCAAGCTGGAATGCTATAAGGAATTATCGACAAGTGTTTCTTCTCCAAGCTTTGAAGAGAAGTTTTCGGGAACAAGAAATCTTGAACCTCCCTTTGTAAGATACCTTGGCAAAATCAGTAATCTGGAAGAAGAGATAAAAGCGGACTATGAAAAGCTTGAAGATATGAAGAAGGAAATCGATGCAGAAATCGATAAACTGGAAGACCCGTATGAGCAGCTTATCCTTCGCTACAGATACTTGATGTTTATGCCAATGAACCAGATTGCAACGAAGGTACATTACACATTGAGGTGGACACAGCGAATTCATAACAGAGCAATAGAAAACTTTGAAAGAGTTCACCCCAGTTCACCCTAGTTCACCCCGAGTTCATCTATAAGTCGCATAAGGGATGTGCTATACTTATAATAGCAAAATAGATTAAGCGTAAGCCTTGTGGGGAAACCTGCAGGGCTTTTCTTATGCCCATAAGGAGGTGGAGAAGTTGCCGAGACTACCGAAGAAACCATGTGGTTACCCCGGTTGTCCAAACCTTACTGATGGAAGGTACTGCAAGGAACACGAGAAACAGGCGGCTCGTTCCTACGAGAAGTATGGCAGAGATCCAGCTGTACGCCGTAGGTACGGAAGAGCATGGAAACGTATCCGTGACAAGTATGTATCACAGCATCCTTTCTGTGAACAGTGTTTTGAGAAAGGAATCCTTGTGCCTGCCCAAGAGGTTCATCACAAGCTGCCACTGTCAGAAGGTGGAACACATGAGAGGTCTAACCTCATTGCTTTATGTAAGTCATGTCATGCAAAGATTCATGCAGAGCGTGGTGACTATCAAGGGGGCAAAAAACATCGTGTGTACAGCTATGATAAGTAACCCCAGGGGCGGTTCAAATCTCAAACGCATTAAGGTCCCGGGAAACGGCGTGGGGTCTTGCGTGTGAAAAATGCGAAATCAAAAGGGTAATTAAAGGAGGAATTACAGACGTGCCTACAAAATCGAATAATATCGGTGGCCGTGGTGGTGCAAGACCTGGTGCAGGTCGCAAGAAAACGGCTGTATCCGAAAAAGCAAAGAACGGAAATCCAGGTGGCAGAAAATTAGAAGTCCTGGATATTCCTGAAGTGGAAGGTGTGGAGATGCCAAAGCCACACGACTTTTTGTCTGCAGAACAGAGAGACGGAAGTGAACTGCAGGCTCACGAAATATATACGGAAACATGGAACTGGCTTAACAAGATTGGCTGTTCATCGAAGGTATCCCCACAGCTATTGGAGAGATATGCGATGTGTTCAGCAAGATGGATTCAGTGCGAAGAGATGACCAACAAGCTGGGATTTCTTTCAAAGCATCCAACCACTCAGAAACCAATCCCATCTCCGTTTATCAATATTGGCATCAACTATATGAACCAGGCTGTAAGGCTTTGGAACGAGATATTTCAGATTGTGAAGGAGAACTGCAGCACAGATTATGATGATGCTGCGCCACAAAATGATTTGATGGAAAGACTCTTAAGAGCAAGGGAGGGCAAATAAAAATGATTGAAAAAGTAAACCCTGGTCACCCGGACAAGGTGGCAGACAGAATTGCAGGTGCCATTGTTGACTTGGCATATGCGACAGAAGAAAATCCAAAGATTGCTGTTGAAGTATTAATTGGACATGGCATTTGCCATGCGATTATCGAAACATCAGCTGTACTTGATGAAACTGATATTGAAAAAGCAATTGCTCGTATTGCAGGCAATGTGAAACCAGATATTGTGATTGTTCCACATGATAGTCATCTTGCCAGAAATCAGGCAGAGAGCATTCATTGTGGAGATAATGGTGTCTTTCGTGGGATGCCACTTACTGATGAACAGAAGGCATTGTCCCAGATTGCAAGAGATATCTACAAGGTGTATCCATACGATGGAAAGTACATTCTTGATGAGGCAAGACTTATCATCTGTCAGAGCAATGCGAAAAAAGTACACTTAAAGGAAATCTACCGTGAGGCAGAAATCAATCCTCTGGGTGACTGGACTGGTGGCACAGATGTGGATACAGGTGCAACCAACCGTAAGCTTGGTTCTGATATGGCAGACTCCGTTACAGGTGGTGGTCTTCATGGAAAGGACTTATCCAAGGCAGATGTATCTGTAAACATCTATGCTTTCCTTAAAGCACAGAGAATCGGAAAGCCTGTGGAACTTGTATGTGCGATTGGTGACAGTTCTGTTGATGGTATTCCTTATGAAGAGATTGTTGCCCAGGCTAGAGAATATATCACCTCAATCGGTGGCTTTGAGAAGTTTGCCGAATGGGGTCTTTTTTAGAGGTGGCGTATGGGAAAGACAACAACTGAAATGCAGCTTGTAGCTGTTTCAAAACTTATTCCTTATGTGAATAATGCAAGAACCCATTCTGCTGAACAGGTGATGAAACTTCGTTCTTCTCTTCGTGAGTTCGGTTTTATCAATCCTGTAATCATTGACCGAGAGTTCAATGTCATCGCAGGTCACGGAAGAATTCTTGCAGCAAAGGAAGAAGGCATTCTTGAAGTACCGTGTGTGTTCGTTGATTACTTAACTGATGCACAGAAAAAAGCCTACATCCTTGCCGACAACAGAATGGCAATGGATGCAGGCTGGGACGAAGAGTTACTTCGTATTGAAATCGAGGCGCTCCAAGGCGAGGACTTCGATATCGGTCTTACCGGATTTGATGAAAGTGAAATCGCAGACCTTTTTGGTTCTGATGATACTTCCGGTGTGAAAGACGATGATTATGATTTATCAGATGCACTTGAAAAGGCAGCATTTGTTAAGCGTGGAGATGTATGGACGGTTGGCAGACACAGACTGATGTGTGGTGATGCAACATCAAAAGAAGATGTGGCTACACTTATGGACGGAAAGAAAGCCAACCTTATCGTAACCGATCCACCGTATAATGTAGCATTTGAAAGTTCCGATGGCTTATCCATCAAGAACGATAAAATGGCAAATGACAAATTCTATGAGTTTCTCCTTTCTGCTTTCAGGAACATGGCCGAGCATCTTGAAAAAGGTGGCTCGGCTTATGTGTTCCATGCAGACACAGAAGGTCTTAATTTCAGAAAGGCTTTCATCGATGCAGGCTTTCATTTGTCCGGCTGCTGTATCTGGGTAAAGAACTCACTTGTTCTTGGACGCTCGGATTATCAGTGGCAGCATGAACCTGTGCTTTATGGTTTCCTTCAAAACGGAAAACACTACTGGAGTTCAAAGGCAGGAAGAAGTCAGACTACCATTTGGAACTTTGATAAGCCTAAAAAGAATAAGAACCATCCAACATCAAAGCCTCTTGATTTGCTTGCCTACCCAATCGGTAATTCAAGTCAGGAAAATGCAATCGTTGTTGATACCTTTGGTGGCAGTGGTTCAACTCTTATGACCTGTGAGCAGACAAATCGTATCTGCCACACAATGGAACTTGATGAAAAGTACGCATCCGTTATTCTTCGAAGATATGTGGAAGACACGGGAGATGCTGATGGTGTATTTGTAATCAGAGATGGAGAGAAGATTCCATACTCTGCTTTAGTTAAGGAAGTGGAGGGATTGGATGACACAACAGAATAATTTGACCCTTGGGAGTCTGTTTGATGGCTCTGCAGGGTTTCCTTTAGGAGGCTTGCTTTCCGGTATCACCCCACTCTGGGCATCGGAAATCGAGCCTTTTCCTATTCGTGTAACAACAAAAAGACTGCCACAGATGAAACACTATGGAGATATTTCTGCCATGAATGGTTCAGAGATACCACCCGTGGATATCATCACATTTGGAAGTCCATGCCAGGATATGTCCGTGGCCGGCAAAAGAAATGGTCTTGATGGTTCTCGTTCAAGTCTGTTCTATGAGGCAGTCAGAATCATTAAAGAAATGAGGTGCAAAACCAATGGAAAATATCCAAGATTTATCGTCTGGGAAAATGTCCCCGGAGCATTCTCAAGCAACAAAGGTGAAGACTTCCGATGCGTCCTTGAAGAAATCTGCAAAATCAAAGACGAACAGTTGTCAGTGCCTAGATCTTCAAAATGGCAGAACGCAGGAAAAATCCTGGGAGATGGTTTCTCAGTCGCTTGGAGACAGCTTGATGCTCAATTTTGGGGAGTACCCCAGAGAAGAAAACGTATCTACCTTGTCGCAGATTTTGCAGGCTGGTGTGCCGGAAAAATACTATTTGAGTCAGAAGGCTTGTCTGGGTATTCTTCGAAGAGCATCTGCCCGTGGAAAGAAACTGCCAGAAGTTCTGGAGAAGGCACTGAAGAAACAGGCTTTGACAGCTTAATGTTTGAGAACCACTCACAGGACTCAAGGTATACGGGGCCTCTTGATGTGGCACAGACAGTTTCATCAACTTTTGGAACGGGAGGCAATAATCAGCCGTTCGTAGTTCATACACCAAAGACACTCAAAATAAGAAGTGGCTGCGAAGGTGGTGGCAAAGGTGCTTTGATACAGGATAACAAATCAGCTACCCTTGGATGCAACAATGATCAGACATTGTTTGTACCAAAGGTGTATGGCATCTGTGCCAAGGACAGCAATGCGATGAAATCACCAAACCCTAACAGTGGTTTCTATGAGGCTCAAACGAGCAGATGCCTTGATGGAAATGGTGGCAATCCATCATGCAATCAGGGTGGCATGGCTGTTATTGAGGGCAATGGTTCAAGACCATCCCACAAAGGTGATGGCTACAAGGAATCCGATGTGATGTACACCTTAAATGCAACCGAACAGCACGGAGTTGCATATGGTATTGGAAGACCTGCTATGAACCAGGGATACAATGCTAAGTTCAGCTTTCAGGTTGAAGAGGAAGTTGAACCTACGCTTGTTGCAGCAGGAGCAAGTGGTGTTGCTCATCCGGTATTCAGTTCAAGTAAGGCATCATTCTTTACAACAGCTGAAGAGGAACTTGCAAATACACTCGTGGCTACTGACTACAAGGACCCACCGATTGTAAATGACAGTCCAAGCTATGGATTTTACCCACAGATGAAAGCCGAATGCATCACATTCACGGAAGAAAAAAGTGGCTGTCTTGTAAATGGAACAAATCCCGGATTTCAGAACGGTATTCTTGAGCAGGACTATATCGTTAGAAGACTTACTCCAACGGAATGTGCAAGGCTACAAGGTTTTCCTGACTGGTGGTGTGATGACCTTGGAACAGAAGAACCTACCGATGAAGAGATTGCACTGTGGAAGGGTATCTTTGAAACTCATGCAAAAGCACTCGGTAAGGATATAAAACCAAAGACTGATTCACAGATTAGAAAGTGGTTAATAAATCCCCACTCCGATTCTGCAGAATACAAGATGTGGGGCAACGGTGTGGCACTTCCTAACGTAGTATTTGTGCTTTCAGGCATTGTGTATTACTCACAGTTTCCTACAGAATAATCGGCAGATATTCTTTACACAAACAACTTGATATATGTGCCTTTTAGAGTGATATATGGTACTACCAAAAAACAAAGGAGGTACATCAGATGGTACTACATTTTAATGTAAAGGGCGAAAGCCGAAAAGCAATGGTAAAGGCAATCGAAAAGGAACTCGGTGTTAAAGCCAGATACCTTGGAGTTCCAAGCTGCTCATACGAGGTAGGAAACTACACGGTAGGCAGAAATGGAGAACTTGAGTTTGCAGATGGAGAGAGTATGGAAGAAACAGCAAAGATCATTGATGCCTGCGTAATGGCCACAGGCACTTCCCCGGAAGAATGGGATAACAATGAAATGGGGGCAAAAGAAGCCGACTGTGAGCCGAATAAGGGGGTAACAGTGGGCGAAATCGCAGGACTTACGGTATCAATCCCAATTGAGAAAGTTAAGGTGGGAAACCTTACGGCACTTATTGATTCCAAAGCCGGACTTATCAAGAAGGCACTTGGCATAACAGACCTTGGCATCGAGATAGAAGAAGATAAGGTTTCCTTCCCTTGGTTTTCAGAAGACCTGGATGCAGACAGCATTCAGACCTACACACGATTCATTGCAGCACTTTGCGAGATGAGTGTGAATCAGAAAAGAATCCAGGCGAAAGAGAAGGAAGTCGATAATGAGAAATACGCATTCAGATGTTTCCTTTTAAGACTCGGATTCATCGGAGCAGAATACAAGGCAGACAGAAAACTTCTTCTTAAGAACCTTGAAGGCTCTGCAGCTTTCAAGAACGGTGCGAAGGGAGGCGAAGAATAATGTTCTTTCCAAGCAGAGATATCGTTGAGAGAGTGAAAAAGGAATATCCGGCAGGTACAAGAGTTGAACTTGTAAGAATGGATGATTTCCAGGCACCACCGATTGGAACGAAGGGTACGGTCAGAGGTGTTGATGATACTGCAAGCATTATGGTTGCATGGGACAACGGCAGCAGTCTGAATGTGGTCTACGGTGAGGATAAATGCCGTAAGATCACTGAAGAATAAGGGTCAGAAATACACAGTTTTTCTGCCAAAAGATTGTGTAGTATATGGCTCTAATTAACTTGATAAAGTGTGCTTTTAGAGTGATATATAGTACTACCAAAAGGGAAAACACACCAAACGGAGGTACATAGAATGAACGAAAAAATCACACATCAGATTGAGGAAATGAAAAAGCAGACCATTGGGGTCGAGGTTGAGATGAACAATATCACAAGAGAAAGAGCAGCAAAGCTTGCAGCCGACTTCTTTGGAACAGGACGCTACCAGAACACAGCATCAAGAAACGGCTACATGACCTGGTCAGCATGGGACAGCCAAGGAAGAGAATGGAAATTCCAAAAGGACGTCAGCATTGCCGGAGACGATGCACACAAATGCGAAATGGTAACCCCAATCCTTAAATACGAGGATATAGAAACCTTGCAGGAACTCATCAGAAGACTTCGCAAGGCAGGAGCAAAGAGTGATGCAACAAGAGGATGTGGAGTTCACATCCACATCGGGGCAAACGGCCACACACCACAAACAATGAGAAACCTTGCAAACATTATGGCAAGCCACGAAAGTCTGATAGCCGAGGCACTTGACCTTGACCGAGGCAGAATGAACAGATACTGCAGAACGGTTGACCCACGATTTTTAGAGCAGCTCAACAAGAAGAAACCAAAGACCATGAGCAAGCTTGCAGACATCTGGTACGGCACACAGGGTTGCAACTATGGTAGAAGCCAGCATTACAACGATAGCCGATACCATATGCTTAACTACCACGCAACCTTTACCAAGGGGACAATCGAGTTCAGACTATTCCAGTTTGACGCACCTGCAGACGGAAAGCAGAACGGACTTCATGCCGGACAGCTTAAAAGCTACATTCAGCTTTGCCTGGCACTTAGCCAGATGGCAAAGGAAGTAAGGACAGCAAGTCCAAAGCCACAGCAAAATGAAAATCCTAAATACGCAATGAGAACATGGCTTTTAAGACTTGGATTCATCGGTGACGAATTCAAGACAGCAAGAGACCTTCTTACAAGAAGACTTGCAGGAGATACAGCATTCAGAACTGCAAGGAGATAGCCTTGTAACACCTTAATAAAAAGAGTCGACCACTTCGGTGGTCTTAAGGTGGTAGAAGGGTGTCCCCTTCAGAAAGGATGGAAACCATATGAGTAAACGATACTACATTGCCTATGGCAGCAACCTGAACATCCCACAGATGAGAATGCGATGTCCGGGAGCAAGGATTATTGGAACATCGGTCATTGAAGACTATCAGCTTTTATTCAAAGGCAGCAAGACAGGTTCTTACCTTACCATTGAACCGATGGAAGGTGCTGAAGTTCCCGTTGTAATATGGGAAGTTACTGAATCTGATGAGAAAGCACTCGACCGTTATGAAGGATATCCAAACTTCTATTACAAAAAGGAAATGACCCTGGATATCAAAGGCATCAGAACGGGAAAGGTGCGAAGGCGAGATGCTTTTGTCTACATCATGCATGAAGAAAGAGAACTTGGAATCCCAAGCTGGTACTATGTGAACACCTGCCTTGACGGATACCGAGCCTTTGGATTTGATGAGAAGTACCTGTTCGATGCAATCAGAATAAGCAGGAGGGATACACATGAAGACTGAAGTTAGAAGAACTGCAATCTGCCCTAAATGTGGCAAGGAATATCACGGAAGTCCGGCTCTTTCAAGAGTGGACAACGAAACCTATATCTGCCCCGACTGTGGAACCAGAGAGGCTCTTGAAAGCATCGGTGTGGACAAGGATGAGCAGGAAGAAATCCTGAACACCATTCATAGCTGCATGGGACAGTAACAACTGAAAAAGAATACTTTTCGGGACTCCACCAGGGGTCCTTTTTTCGTGGAGGTGATGGCGAATGAGAAAACTGAAAAAGTATAAACCCACGAAGCTTATGGCGAAGTCTTCTCATTACGATGAGCAGATGGCGGATTATGCCGTCAGCTTTATTGAGGAACTATGCCATACCAAAGGAACGTGGGCAGGAAAGAAATTTGAACTGATAGACTGGCAGGAACAGATTATAAGGGATCTGTTCGGTGTGCTGAAACCAAACGGATACAGACAGTTCAATACAGCCTATATTGAAATTCCCAAGAAACAGGGAAAATCGGAACTTGCAGCTGCCGTTGCACTTCTTCTTTTATGTGGTGATGGAGAAGAAAGAGCAGAAGTGTACGGATGTGCAGCAGACAGAAATCAGGCAAAAATCGTATTTGATGTTGCCGTTGATATGATTAGGTTCTGCCCGGCTCTTATGAAAAGAGTGAAGATATTGGAGTCGCAGAAGAAGATCATCTATAAGCCTACCAACAGTTCCTATCAGGTTCTGTCGGCGGATGTTGCAAACAAGCATGGTTTTAATACACACGGAGTAATCTTTGATGAGTTGCATACCCAGCCAAATCGAAAACTCTATGATGTAATGACTCAGGGTTCGGGGGATGCCCGTATGCAGCCGTTGTATTTTCTTATTACAACAGCCGGGAATGATACGAACTCCATCTGCTATGAGATACACCAGAAGGCCTTAGATATTGAGGCAGGCAGAAAAGTTGACCCTACCTTTTATTCCGTTATCTATGGTGCAGATGAATCGGAAGACTGGACAGACCCTAAAGTGTGGAAGAAAGCAAATCCATCGCTTGGCATCACAGTTGCCATAGAAAAAGTAAAAGCTGCCTGTGACTCTGCAAAGCAGAATCCTGGAGAAGAAAATGCCTTCAGACAGCTAAGACTTAATCAGTGGGTAAAGCAGTCGGTACGATGGATGCCAATGGAAAAGTGGGATTCCTGCAACTTTGCTGTGAATGAAGATGACCTGGAAGGTCGTGTATGCTACGGAGGATTGGACTTATCAAGTACAACGGATATCACGGCATTCGTGCTTGTGTTTCCACCTCTTGATGAAGATGACAAGTACATCATACTTCCATATTTCTGGGTGCCGGAAGATACACTTGATTTGCGAGTCCGGAGGGATCATGTTCCTTATGACCTATGGGAACGAAAAGGATATCTGCAGACAACCGAGGGCAATGTGGTGCATTACGGCTACATCGAGAGTTTCATAGAAAGTCTTGGTGAGCGTTTCAACATCAGAGAGATAGCCTTTGACCGTTGGGGAGCAGTACAGATGGTGCAGAACCTGGAAGGTATGGGATTTACCGTAGTGCCTTTTGGCCAGGGGTTCAAGGATATGAGTCCACCGACCAAGGAACTGATGAAACTTGTGCTTGAACAGAAGATAGCACATGGTGGACATCCGGTTCTTCGTTGGAATATGGATAACATATTTATTCGTACTGACCCAGCAGGAAACATCAAGGCAGATAAGGAAAAATCAACTGAAAAGATTGACGGTGCCATTGCAACAATCATGGCACTTGATAGAGCAATCAGATGCGGTAATGAAGTGACTGAATCAGTCTACGATACACGAGGCTTATTGGTATTTTAGTTTGGAAAGGTAAGGTGATTGGAATGGGAATTCTTAAAGGCTTATTCAGGACAAGAGATGCCCCCACAAACCGAACAAGTGGTAGTGCCTATAGCTTTTTTATGGGAAATAGCACAAGTGGTAAAAGAGTGAATGAACGATCTGCCATGCAGATGACTGCAGTTTATAGCTGTGTGCGTATCCTGTCCGAAGCAGTAGCAAGCCTGCCATTGCACTTTTATAAATATGGAGAGAATGGCAGTAAGGTTAAGGCAGTAGATCATCCACTGTATATGCTATTGCATGATGAGCCGAACCCGGAAATGACCAGTTTTGTTTTCAGGGAAACACTTATGACCCATCTGCTATTGTGGGGCAATGCCTATGCACAGATTATTAGGAACGGTAAGGGTGAGATTATTGCTTTGTATCCTCTTATGCCGGACAGAATGAAAGTTGACCGAGATGAACACGGACGTCTGTATTACGAATATCAAGTAAGTTCAGACGATGCTCCTACCAATAAGGGAGCAACAGTCAAACTTACACCTGACGAAGTAATGCATATTCCGGGACTTGGCTTTGACGGTCTTGTAGGTTACTCGCCAATTGCAATGGCCAAGAATGCTATCGGTCTTGCAATCGCAGCTGAAGAGTACGGCAGTAAGTTCTATGCCAATGGTGCTGCTCCAAGTGGAGTGCTTGAGCATCCGGGAACTCTTAAAGATCCATCAAAGGTCAGGGACAGTTGGTCACAGACTTTTGGTGGAAGTGCAAATTCACATAAGGTTGCCGTCCTGGAAGAAGGAATGAAGTACACACCGATTTCTATTTCTCCAAATGAGGCTCAGTTTTTAGAAACAAGAAAATTTCAGATAGATGAGATTGCTCGAATTTTCAGAGTACCTCCACACATGGTAGGTGACCTTGAGAAGTCGAGCTTTTCTAATATTGAGCAGCAGTCACTTGAATTTGTGAAATACACTCTTGACCCCTGGGTTTCAAGGTGGGAGCAGAATATGGCTCGTTCTCTGTTAACAGCAGAGGAAAAACAGAATTATTTTATCAAGTTTAATGTAGACGGACTTCTTCGTGGTGACTATCAGAGCCGTATGAACGGTTATGCCACTGCAAGACAGAATGGCTGGATGTCTGCCAATGACATAAGGGAACTTGAGAATCTCGACAGGATTCCTGCAGAACTCGGTGGTGACCTTTACCTTATCAACGGCAACATGACCAAGCTTGAAGATGCAGGTATCTTTGCTGCAAGCCCGGATACATCAGACGGAGAGGAGAAGACAGATGAAGAACAAGAAGTTCTGGAACTGGAAGAGTCGAAAAACTCTGAACCAGGCAAACGAAGAAGTCGAAGAACGAGTCCTTGAGTTACACGGCACCATTGCCGAAGAGAGCTGGTTTGATGATGATGTCACACCACAGCTTTTCAAGGATGAGTTAAATGCCGGAAGTGGAGATATTACCGTATGGATTAATTCTCCGGGCGGTGACTGTGTGGCTGCGGCTCAGATCTACAATATGCTCACACAGTACAAAGGAAATGTCACAGTGAAGATTGATGGTATTGCAGCATCAGCAGCATCGGTCATTGCGATGGCAGGAAACGACGTGCTTATGTCCCCTGTTTCCATGATGATGATTCATAATCCTGCAACCGTAGCATTCGGTGACCATGCAGAAATGCAGAAGGCTATCGATATGCTTGCAGAGGTTAAGGAGTCCATCATCAATGCCTATGTGATTAAGACTGGTCTTTCCAGAGCAAAGCTTAGTCACTTGATGGATGCTGAAACCTGGATGGATGCAAACAAGGCAGTTGAACTTGGCTTTGCTGATGACATCATCACAAGAGCAGAAACAAAACCGAATACAGATCCCGAAGAAGAGGATGAAGATGAGGAAAGCATTGAAGAGAAGGACAAGAAACCTTCGGACTCGATGCTTTTTTCACGCAAGGCGGTAAACAACGCTCTTATGAACAAGCTGGAAAAACACTATAGCCAGCCAAAACCTACAGTAACCAAGCAGGCAGAAATCAATCCGTCTGCTAACAAAGGCACTCCTGCAAAAGACATCAAGGAGCGTCTTGATTTTATAAAGAAATTCATTTAAGGGAGGAATTCTACTATGACTATTAAAGAATTAATCGAGAAGAGAGCAAAGGTGTGGGAAACTGCAAAGAACTTTGTTGAAACTCACGAGGACAAGAATGGTGTGCTTTCTGATGAGGATACAGCTACCTACAACAAGATGGAAAAGGAAATTGAAGATTTGACTACTGCAATTGACCGTCAGCAGAGAGCAGAACGCAGAGAGGCTGAACTCTCTAAGCCTGTTAATTCTCCGATTACCGGAAAGCCTTTTATGGGTGATGCCAAGGAAGTAAAGACTGGTCGTGCATCTGATTCATATAAGGATGCAATGCTTACTGCGATGCGTTCTAACTTCCGAAATATAAGCAATGTGCTTCAGGAAGGTGTGGATGCAGACGGTGGTTACCTTGTGCCGGAAGAGTATGACCGCAGACTTATTGATGTGCTTGATGGTGAGAACATCATGCGTAATCTTGCTACAAAGATTACTACTGCAGGTCAGCACAAGATTAACATCGCAGCAACAAAGCCTGCAGCCGCATGGATTGAGGAAGGTGGAACATTATCTTTTGGTGATGCTACTTTCGACCAGATTTATCTTGATGCGTACAAGCTTCATGTAGCAATCAAGGTAACTGAAGAGCTGCTTTATGACAATGCATTCGGTCTTGAAAACTACATCATTACACAGTTCGGTAAGGCTTTAGCAAATGCCGAAGAGGATGCATTCCTTAACGGTGACGGTAAAGGCAAGCCTACTGGTATTTTTGCAACAACTGGTGGTGGTCAGATTGCCGGAACTCTTACTGCGGCTATTAAGTCCGATGACCTTATCGACCTTGTATATGGTCTTAAGAGACCTTACCGTAAGAATGCATCTTTCATTATGAACGATGCTACACTTGCTTCTCTTAGAAAGCTTAAGGACAACAACGGTACATATATCTGGCAGCCTTCTTACAAGGAAGGAGAACCTGACAGAGTGCTTGGCTATGCCGTACACACTTCTTCTTTTGCACCTGCTAATGCGATTGCATTCGGTGATTACAGCTACTACAACATTGGTGACCGTGGTTCTCGTTCTTTTGGTGAGCTTCGTGAACTTTTTGCAGGCAACGGTATGATTGGTTATGTGGCAAAGGAAAGAGTTGATGGTAAGCTTATCCTTCCTGAAGCAGTACAGGTATTAAAGCTTAAGGAAGAAACTGCTACTACTAAGGCTTAAGAATAATTAAGTGTGACACCCTATGACGGCTATTTACTATCCTTTTTATAGGGATTAAAAATTAAAGCCTATATATAGATATAGGGAATGTCAGTCATAGTGTGTCACATTCGTTTAGGAGGTGGTGATTGATATGATTGTAAGCCTTGATGAGATGAAGGGTTATCTTCGTGTGGACTTTGATGACGATGATGAACTTATCGAAAACTTCATAACAACCGGGCAGAACCTCTGTGCAGATATAGCCAGGTTATCAGTTGATGAACTTGGTGCGATTCCATCATCAAAGATTGCCGTCATGTATGCAGTTGCATATTTGTATGAACACCGAGAAGATGCCGACCATCATCAGCTTACTATTTCCCTTCGCTCACTTCTTGAAGGTGTTAGAAGGAGTGTGTTCTGATGGAGGTTGCACTTTTAAATGTGAAGATTACCGTGCAGAAGAATGAAGCTGTTGTAGATGCAATCGGCAATCATAAGAATACCTGGACTGACTATCACACCTGCTTTGCAACTGTAAGTGGCGAAGGTGGTTCTGAAAAGAGTGTGGCAGGCCTTATTGTAGATGATTCGGATATTTCTTTTACGGTCAGATACTGTAAGGCTCTTGCAGACCTTGATGTTACAAAGCACAGAGTTCTCTTTGAAGGCTCTCTTTATAACATCATTTCTGTTGACCACATGAATTACAAGAAAAAATGTCTGAAACTAAAATGTGAGAAAGTGAGGCGGTAAGCATGGCAAATGTTACGATTGATAATCTTGCAGATGAAATCATGAAAGGCTTGAAAGAATATGCTGATATTGCCACAGATGATTTGAAGAAGTCGGTAAGGAAAGCAGGAAATGCAGTAAGAAAAGAGATTGCTGCGTCTGCTCCCAAGGATAAAGGTGCCTATGCCAAAAGCTGGTCTGTTAAAAAAACGAAGGAAACTTCTAATTCTTTGGAACTTACCGTTCATTCAAGGAACAGATATCAGCTTGCCCACCTGCTTGAACATGGCCATGCCAAGCGTGGTGGTGGAAGAGTATCTGCAAGACCCCATATCGCACCTGCGGAAGAGAGTGCAGTAAAGGAACTCGAAAATGACATCAAAAAGGCACTTGGAGGTTCATGATGGAAGAAGTAGTGAAAATCATAGAAGAGATGGGTATCCCTTTTGCCTATGACCATTTTGCAGAAGGGGAAAGCCCGGACCCGCCCTTTATCTGTTACCTGCTCCCAGATGATGACAATTTCGCAGCCGATGGGAAAGTGTATTACAGGATAAGAGGGGTAAGGATAGAACTTTATACGGATTTTAAGGATCCAATGTTGGAACAGAAAGTAACCGCCGTGCTTGACAGCTACGGCATTTTTTATGCAAGGAATGAGGTATGGATAGAGGATGAAAAACTCTATGAAGTAGCCTTTGAATTTGCGATGCCAGTATAAGGAGGAATCGAAATGGCTAATAAGAAGAACAAGGTAAAGTACAACCTCAAAAATGTACACTATGCCCTGCTGAACATCGATGAGGCGGGTAATGTTTCCTATGGCACTCCCGTACCGATTCCGGGTGCTGTGTCTATCGGTCTTGATGCAAATGGAGAGCCGAGCAACTTTTATGCAGACGGGTATGCCTATTATACCATCAGCAACAACATGGGTTATGAGGGTGACCTTGAGATTGCAATGGTGCCGGAGTCATTCCGTGTGGATGTGCTGAAGGAACAGCTGGATGACAATAAGGTGCTTGTGGAGAATGCAAATGTGGAGACTGCCAATTTTGCACTTCTGTTTGAATTTGACGGGGATATCAAGAAAATCCGCCATGTTCTTTACAAGTGTGCTGCGAGCCGTCCTTCCATCGAATCCCAGACGAATGAGGACGAAATCGAAGTACAGACCGAAACACTCTCCCTTAAGGCAACACCACTTGCAAATGGTTTTGTAAAGGCAAAGACCGGGGATGACACAACAGATACCGTTTACCAAGACTGGTACAAAGCTGTTTACATGACATCCACCACCACAAATACAGAAAGTGAGGCAGAAGCATGAGTATCGTAAGAAAAGTAGAGATTGACGGAAAGCAGGTGCCATTCAAGGCATCTGCAGCCATTCCGAGAATTTACAGAATCAAGTTTAACAGAGATATTTATAAAGACCTTCGTTCCTTGGAGAAGGCTGTGGGAGAAGGGGATGAGAATAATTCCAATCTTGATTTGTTCTCCCTTGAGATGTTTGAGAACATTGCCTATGTAATGGCCAAACACGCAGATCCGAATATCCCGGACACCCCGGAAGAGTGGCTTGATGAATTTAACACCTTTTCCATTTACCAGGTACTGCCGTCCATCATTGAATTGTGGGGACTGAATGTGCAGACGGAGGTGGAATCTAAAAAAAACTTCGCCCAACTGACCGCCCGATGACAACACCATTATTCCTGCTCCGATGCGTACAGCTTGGCATAAGCATTCGTGACCTTGACCTTCTTACGATTGGTCTTGTAAACGATATGTACGCAGAGAACGGGAATGATGATTACAAGGGATATAAGGAACTGGCAACACAGGAGGATTTTGATTTATTTTAACGTTAAAATAAGTCAAAATATCACAACTCAGATATAATCCACACCTCTCAACAGAATGCCAGTAAAATCAAGGCTTCCGAGACATTGAGGTGTGAATTTTGTTTTGTACAAATGGGATGACTGGATATTATCAGAATCTGCTCTTAACCGACACATTCTGAATTTTTGATGCAAAAAAGTAGCTGATGTGACTTATTTGCCACTTCGGTCAAGTATATTTTTCAGAATGTGTCTGGAACCCATAAGCTGGCGCAGATTTTTCAAGAGAGTCAACTCCAAACAAAATCTACACCTTTTTCTGCGAAAGCCATTGAAAACTCCGGCCTTTTGTAAAAAGGTGTAGATACTCTTCTGGTTGTGATAATTCGATAGATTTTAAGTAAGAGCATCGGCAGAAATGTCGGTGCTTTTATTATGCCTATTTTTAGGAGAGAGGAGGGAAACCTATGGCAAGCAGAATACAAGGTATTACTGTTGAGATTGGTGGAGATACCACCAAATTGCAGACAGCCCTTAAGGGTCTGAACGGAGAAATCAAATCAACCCAGACCCAGTTAAAGGATGTCGAGAAATTATTAAAAATGGATCCGTGTAATATAGAACTTCTTGCACAGAAGGAAAAACTCCTGGCACAGGCTGTTGATGAAACAAAACAGAAGCTTACCACATTAAAGACGGCAGCCGAACAGGCGAATACTGCACTCGCAAATGGAGATATTTCGCAGGAGCAGTATGATGCCCTTCAAAGGGAAATCGTGGAAACGGAACAGAACTTAAGGAGTCTTGAAACACAGGCAAATCAGTCCGCTGCGGCAGTACAAAAGATTGCTGCCACGGGCGAATCCTTAAAGACTACGGGTGATAATATCTCCAATGCCGGAAAGAAACTTCTCCCGGTGACGGCTGCCGTGACTGGTCTTGGAACTGCATCGGTCACCACGGCTGCCAACTTTGAAAGTTCCATGAGTCAGGTGCAGGCTACAATGGGAATCACAAAGGACTCCATGTCTACTCTTGACGGACAGAGTGTCAATACGATGGATGCCCTGTCCAATCTTGCACAGGAAATGGGTGCATCCACAGCATTTTCTGCTACGGAGTGTGCCGAGGCTCTGAATTATCTTGCACTTGCCGGATATGATACACAGGAAATGGCAGACACACTTCCGACTGTTCTGAATCTGGCGGCGGCAGGTGGGATTGACCTTGCGTCTGCATCGGACATGGTAACGGATGCCATGTCTGCCCTTGGAATGGAAACCTCCGATGCCGATAAGATGGTAGACCAGATGGCAAAGACTGCTTCATCGACCAATACATCCGTTGCACAGTTAGGAGAAGGTATTCTTACGATTGGTGCAACGGCAAAATCCATCAAAGGCGGAACAGCAGAACTTAATACGGCACTTGGTATTCTGGCAAACAACGGTATTAAGGGTGCAGAGGGTGGTACACATCTTCGAAACATCATCCTGTCTTTGCAGAATCCTACGGATAAGGCTGCCGAGGCAATGGAGTCCCTGGGGGTTCAGGTGTATGACTCACAAGGCAATATGCGTAGCATGAATGATATCCTTGGAGATTTGAATACTTCGATGGATGGGATGACATCCGCTGAAAAGGATAACATCATCAGTAAGATATTCAATAAGACAGACCTTGCATCCGTGAATGCCCTGTTAGCGAATACGGGAAGTACATGGGATGATTTACAGTCATCCATTGAGAACAGCGGTGGGGCTGCACAGCAGATGGCAGACACACAACTTGATAATTTACAGGGTCAGTTAACATTACTAAAGTCAGCTCTTGAAGGGCTGGCTATTTCTTTTGGTCAGTTACTGATGCCTGCATTAAAGAGTATCGTGGGTGCAGTACAGAAGGTGGTGGACTGGCTGAACTCCCTTGATGAGGGAACGAAGAAAGTCATTGTCACGGTTGCACTCGTAGCCGGAGCCTTGGGACCGGTACTTATTGTGGTAGGGAAGGTAATCTCTGCCGTTGGCACAATCATGACGATTGTTCCGAAAGTAGCCGGGGTTATCAATACAGTAAAGACTGCTTTTATGGCTCTTAACACCACAATGCTTGCCAATCCGATATTCCTGATCATTGCAGCCATTACAGCACTTGTGGCTGCGTTTATCTATCTGTGGAATAACTGTGACGGATTCCGGCAGTTTTGGATTGATTTATGGGAAAATGTGAAATCCATAGCAATGGCAGTATGGGAAGGTCTGAAATCTTTCTTTTCAACTGCATGGGAAGCTATATCTACCACAGCCACTACCATATGGAATGGAATCAAGTCTTTTTTCAGTGGGATATGGGAAGGAATCAAGACGATTTTTTCTACAGTGGTTGAAGTGATAAAAACCATCATTACCACTTATTTTAACATTTACAAGACCATTATCACTACCGTGTTCAATGTTGTAAAAACGGTCATAACAACAGTCTGGAATGCCATCAAAACTGTAATTACCACAGTTGTAACGGCTATACAGACTTTTCTTACTACGGCATGGAACACCATCAAGACGGTAATCACCACAGTAATAAATGCTATCAAAACGGTGATTACCACGGTTTGGAATGCCATCAAGACCACAGTCACAACGGTTGTAAATGCGATAAAAACGGTCATAACAACAGTCTGGAATGGCATTAAAACAGCAATCACAACGGTAATGAATACCATTAAAAGTACGATAAGCAGTATCTGGAATGGAATAAAATCCACTATCAGCAGTATTGTGAATGGAATCAAGAGTACGGTATCTACTGTGTTCAACAATATTCTCTCTGCCATAAAAAATACAGTGGGAAAGATTGCATCCACAATCAAGAGCGGATTCCAGACGGCTATCAGTTTTATCACAAGTCTTCCTTCACAGGCATTGCAGTGGGGCAAGGACATGATAATGGGAATCGTAAATGGTATCAAGAGTTGTATCAATGCCGTGGGAGATGCCGTAAAGAGTGTGGCTGATAAGATTAAGTCCTTCCTTCACTTCTCCGTGCCGGACGAGGGACCTTTGACGGAGTATGAGTCATGGATGCCTGATTTCATGAACGGACTGGCAAAGGGAATTGAAAAAAGTAAGGATGTGGTGGCAAAGGCTGTGGAAGGAGTATCACAGGATATGGTCATCAATCCGAATGTGAATGCCACATCAGCGGCAATGGAAAGCACATCGAACACATCGGCACAGAACACGGCAAGCATTGTGGGAGCAATCCGTGAAGCTTTTGCGGGTATCAATACCAATGGTGGAGATACCGTTATCCCGGTCTATATTGGTGGAACAATGCTTGATGAGATTGTAGTAAACGCACAGCAGAGAATCAATTTAAGAAGTGGAGGAAGATAAATGGCGTTTTTTCAATATCTGAATTTTAATGGTACGAATCTTCCTCTGCCGGATTCGTATGATGTAGACCTTTCTTCCGTGGAGGCAGATACCACAGGAGAAACAGAGGCAGGAACGACACAAAGAGATGTAGTGAGACAGGGGGTGGTAACAATCTCAGTCTCATTTTCTGTGACTGCAGTCTGGCTTAAGCAGCTGACAGCCTTTTCTAAAATGGATAAGCTGACTGTTTTGTATTTTGATACAGAGGTCTTGGAGCAGAAGGAAACAGAAATGTATGTGACTGGATTTAAGGCAAAACTTGAAAAGGATACCTCACGAAAGGGATTGTGGAAGGTTTCCTTTACATTAAATGAATTTTAGGAGGTGGTTGTTTGTATCCTGTATCAGATAAGTTTTTAGAACAGATAGACAGTAATAGCAGGAATTATTACTGGACGGGGACAATAACAACCAAGGCAAAGAAAACTTACGATTTTGGGAATGACGATATTGTCAAAGGAAGTGGTTACATTACCCGTTCCTGCTGTGGAAGTAGTGAAATCGAACTTGGATCCGTGTATGCTGCAGAGATGGGAATTTCTTTGTTTTCAACAATTGACAGATATACTCTTGATGGAGCCGAGGTTAAACTTTTCTTCCATCTGGTGTTCCCGGATAAGACCGAGGAAACCATACCAATGGGAATATTTGAAGTAACAGAGGCAAACAGGAATTTCAAGACAATAGAGATAAAAGCCTATGATTATATGCTCCGTTTTGATAAGAAATTGAATCTTGAATCATCAAGTGGTACACCATATAACTTTTTGAATGTTATCTGTAATACCTGTAAGGTGGCATTGGCTCACACTCAGGCAGAAATAGATAAAATGACAAATGGAAAGGAAACACTCGGCATTTATTCAGAAAATGATATCGAAACTTATCGGGATTTGCTTTTTTATGTAGCACAGGTTCTTGGGTGCGTATGCCAGATTAACCGTGAAGGGAAACTGGAACTTATTCCTTATGGAAATACAGCAATAAGGACTATAGAGGCAAAGCACAGATATGACAGTTCCTATTCTGATTTTGTGACAAGATATACGGCTATTTCCTCAACAAATAAAATTACAGAAGAGTCGGAGTATTATGCTCTTGAAAAGGATGATGCACTTACCATGAATCTTGGTGTAAATCCGCTTCTTCAATTTGGACTAAAGACGACCAGGGCGAGAATCCTTAATGCCATCTTACTTGCAGTATCAAAAGTCGAATATGTACCTTTTGATAGTAATACAATTGGTAATCCGGCATTAGATCCGATGGATTGTCTGGTATTCAGCGGAGGTCATGCAGATGAAACAAAGATATCCTGCATTACAAGTATTACCTATAAAATCAACGGAAAGCACACCTTGAAGTGTGTAGGTAAGAATCCGAAACTTGCTGAAGCAAAGAGTAAGAATGATAAGAATATTAGTGGTCTTTTAAACCAGGTGGAAGAGAATAAGACAGTTGTGTACGATTTTGTAAATGTAAGTCCATATGAAATATATGATTCTTTTGTGGAGGTTTTGAATATCACTTTTGTGTCAAAGGAATCCACAAGTGCCATGTTTCTTGCAGAAGTGCTTGTTGACATTTCTGCTTATGAGATTACAGAGAAAATATCTGGTATGGCAGTCTGTGATGAGGAAGAAACGGAAAAAGATGTGGATTTTACTTTTGTTACAAAGACGCATCCTGTTCTTGAGGTTATGTACAAAATCAATGGAGATGAGGTGGAAGATTTTCATCCCACACAAATATGTCATGAAGGAAAACAGCTCATCACTTTATTCTTCCCATTAAGTTCAGTACAGGAAAACTGTGAGAATACATTTACAATGTGGCTCAAGGTTAGTGATGGGGGAGGAAGTATTGGAGAAACGCAGATTCGGGCAACCCTAAGTGGACAGGGTCTTGTGGCAGGTATCGGGGATTGGAACGGTCGTATTACCATTACAGATTCCTTTGAGAGAATTGGTTTTGCAAAACAGGAGTTTAAGGTTAACAGATTTACTTCAAGTGCAGAAGCTGCATTCCCAGAATCTGCAAAGTCGATGTTCACACAGAGTTTTGGAAGAATACAGATTGCAGAGTGGCCATTCGGTTATGATCTTCTTAATGAGAGAGTTACGTGTGTTGAAGTAGTTCATACATTTTCAATGGATAAGGATTTCCCGGGAGAGTTTGACCCGGCTTATATTGAACTCAATGAGGACAATGCATATCAGATGGTTGCAGTTTATACCTATGTTTCTACCGAAGGAGAGATTGCTTACGGAAATCTGCAGGTGCTTGAAATCGATACTACGCCATTTGAAAGAGTGGAAAGTCAGGAGGTCACAATATGCGAATCATAGAGGATGAATACAACTGGAAAAGGGCAGATGCAACTGCCATTGTCCTTGATACCGGAACAGAGAATGTGACATTTGAAACTCCTCTAAAAATATACCGGATAAGGGGCGAGGGAGAGATTTCTATATATGAAGATGAAGAAAAGTCAGAGCTAATATACTCTGGTTTGCTTCCTTTTGAGCCGGAAGTACCTGTTTGCTTTACAAGTCTTATGTTTGTTGCAGATGCGGGGACAGAATTAACCCTTGTATCTGAAACAGGAGTGGAAAAGACAGTTCTTAATGATTTTCTTAATACAACGGAAGGAATGTCTTATGTAAGCAATGGATATAGCGATGATAGTACATTTTCAACTGCAGGGCTTTCAGATTTTTTGTTTAATGGCATATCTGCATCGACTCTTTATATTTCCAGTAATCATTGGATTGGATTTGGTGCAAACACATCACAGCTTTATGTAATGCAAAGAGATGGATGTTCCACAGCTATATGGAGACAGGAAGGAACTTGCGGCAACGGAGTAAAGTTCTTAAAAATCAGATTTGAAGGTTATACAGTTTATAGTCAGAGATATGATAGCAACCGACTGATTTTTGAATTATTTATCATGTCCAATAGGGATATGTTCCTAAATGTGATTCAGATACCAACTAGTGGGAATACAGGAATCTCACAGATTGTTTGTAACGGACAGACTACGGCACTTAACCTTATCGATAATACTGGACAGGCTAGAGGAACGATGGTTAGCTTTTACCATCAGGATGATGAAGGAAAGAACTGGCAAATTGTATATGATAATTACAAAGGTATTGATTATTTCTCATATGGATTTTTACTTAAAGCAGATGGAAAATATTGTACCATTTCAGATGGAGTGCTTAAGGAAATAACAGAAGATACTCCAACGGCTGCAGACTTTTATGAGTTTGGTTCTCTCGATATTCCTTCGAATGAAATTCTTGTGACAATTGACAACCCACAGATTTTGTATTGGAGAGCTGGCGGAGATGAGCAGCTAATAAAGGATGTTGTTACCGCTTATCCGTACCCAAAGACTATCCGTTGCGTTGCGGATATGAGTCATATTTCAATTATAGGAATTACGATGATGACTGCACAGTATTCCGGGGATGTGAGGGTTATGTATTCCCTTGATAATGAAGAAACTTACTCGGAAGAAATCTTGATGGATGACTGGCTTAATACTGATGTAACAGAGCTTTGGGAAAGCCTGCCGGAGAATAAGAAACTATTCATCAAATTTGTTTTACATGATAATGCCACAATATCGAGATTCAAAATAACCTATGAAAATTAAGGAGGAATTTCATGTTAAAGGGAAAAATGACGATTGAACTTACCGATGTGAATACAGGCGAAGTCAATGTGATTAAGGAAGAAAATATGGTCACGAATGCGCTTGCAAACATATTTGCTCCGCTTGGGCATCTGGTAAATGCAGATACCATTTACAACAGCTACAATTCATACTTTAGAACTTTGCTGGGAGGATTGCTGCTGTTTGATAACAATATCGAGGAGGATGCAAATCAGTTATATGCACCCTCAAACACAAATATGGTGGGATGTGCCGTATATAACACGCAGAACAATACTACAGGAAAAATGAGAGGCGGATATAATCAGACGGAGAGTGAATTTAACAGCAAGCAGAAATATATGAAGTTTGTATATGATTTCACTACATCGCAGGCGAATGGAACAATTTCGTGTGTGTGCCTTACTCATCAATTGGGAGGATACAATGGTTATGGCAGTAATGATGCAGTTTTGAATACGGGGGCTGCGCTCGCTATTTCGCCTTATAGTGGAACACTTCAATATGTTCACACATCTTACACGGGTGGAAACACGGGAGATAAGTACTCTGGATGTACAGTTGGAACAACAGAACTTTTATTTTTGTTGGATCCGGACAATGATACAGCATATTATTTTAAGATTAAGAATGCGAATTCTATCTCCATTGTGAAAAGAAGGATGTATCTTAAGTCGGTATCTGTTTTTGAGAATCCGTATTCACAGAAGGCACTTATTGAGGAGACAGAACTTGATGCATTAGCAACAGCATTAAGTACATCGTATATTGCCTATAACTACGATATAAATGAAAACTGCCTGTATATTTTTTCGTCTGCGAGTTCTTATATTAACACAAATGGAACATTCCAGATTACAAGAATACAGTTGAGTGACTGGAGCATTCGACAGTGGACGATGACCAATACTACAGATGAAAAGCTTAACACCAGTGGCATGAGATTTGCTTTTGCAGATAATGGATTTGTTTATCTTAAAGGGTACAACAGTTCATATGAGATTTACAAATTTGAAATTGGAAACTCCGCAAATGTTGTGAAGATGAAAAGGAATGGTATGGGTTCCAATGACGGACTTCCGATGTACGCAATGAACGGAAGAATTTATTATCAAACAAATAGTAGCAATTCAAGTTACAGGCATATTTACGTCCTGAATACTGAAACAGACACCATTTTGAAGACAGAGAACTTTGAGATATACAATTGTTATTATATGCCGTGTTACACCCCGGTTCTTAATCATCCAATGCTGCTTTATTGCAGCTTTGGGAATTATACGACAAGCACATTTTTCATTCCTGCCAATTACCTGGCAACCATCAATAACCTGTCTGAGCCTGTTACAAAGACAGCAGATAAGACAATGAAAATCACATACACGATTCAGGAGCAGTAAGCATCTATCCAAGCTGGGTAGGTGCTTTTATTATGCACAAATTTGAAGGGAGGAAGGTTCATGAGTAAAGAAATCATGGAAATCATTTCATGGCTTGGTGCGTTGGGTATCCCCTCCATCTTTGCCATGACGGTGTGGTGTATCAGATGCTGTGTGCAGTACACCAAACAGCTGAAAGTGCTGGCAAAGGCACAGCAGGCACAGATGAGGTCACAGCTATTGGAACAGTACCATTTCTATATGGACAATGGCTGGATTTCAGAGGAACACATGGAGGATTGGGAAAATCAGTACCAGGCATATCACAGCCTTGGCGAAAACGGAATCCTCGACAGCAGACGGGCAGAATTACTGAAACTGCCAAACAGAAAACCAAACAAGGAGGAACAGGACAATGAGTAATTATTGGAAGAAGTGGCTTACAGCAGCCGGAATCAGAGCAGTCAAGACCGTGGCTCAGACAGCGGTCGCAACTATCGGTACATCTGCCGTAATGGGAGATGTGAACTGGGTTATGGTGGCATCTGCATCAGTACTTGCAGGCATTCTGTCTTTGCTTACAGGTATTGCAGGTCTCCCGGAAGTGAAAGGAGAGGATGAGGAATGAAACTTGTTGAGAGTATTCTTACAAAGAATCCCTGTTATACGGTGGGGAGAAAGATTACAGTAAAAGGTCTTATGCTGCACTCGGTTGGATGTTCCCAGCCGAGTGCTTCTGCTTTTATCAAAAACTGGAACAGTCCGTCATTTGACAGAGCCTGTGTCCACGGATTTATTGATGGGAATGACGGCACCGTATATCAGACACTTCCGTGGAACCATCGTGGCTGGCATTGCGGTTCATCCATTAATGGTTCCGGCAATAATACTCATATCGGTGTAGAGATGTGTGAGCCTGCCTGCATTACCTACACGGGTGGAGCAACATTTAAATGCTCGGATGGTGCTACGGCAAAGGCTGTGACGAAAAGAACCTATGAGGCAGCCGTGGAGCTGTTTGCCATGCTTTGTGATAAGTATGGTCTGGACCCTCTTGCAGATGGGGTAATCATTTCCCATAAGGAAGGACACAGCAGGGGCATTGCATCCAACCACGGTGACCCGGAGCATTTGTGGTCACAGCTTGGGATGGGATACACAATGGATACCTTCCGTGAAGCGGTGAAAGCTGCAATGGACGGCGCTAAAAAGACAGAAGGAACACAGGCTGTTGTGTTTGCAGGCCTTTCGGAAAAAGATGCCGTGCCGATTATTGGAGAATTATGCCGAAAAGACATGAAGGAGAGTGGTATTCTTGCGTCCATCTCGGCTGCACAGTTTATTCTTGAAAGTGGCTACGGCAAGAGCGAACTCGGACAGAATGCCAATAATATGTTTGGTATGAAGAAATCCCTGTCCGGGAATACATGGTCAGGTTCATCATGGGACGGTACTTCCGTTTATACCAAGAAAACACAGGAGCAGAATGCTGATGGCTCATATGAAACCATCACGGCTGATTTCAGAAAGTATTCCTGTGTTGAGGATTCGGTTGCAGACCATTCAGCTTATCTTCTTGGTGCCAAGAACGGAAAGGCACTCCGTTATAAAGGCATTAAGGGTATGACGGATTACAAGAAAGTGGCGCAGCTTATCAAGGATGGTGGCTATGCGACATCACTTACTTATGTAGACAAGCTGTGTGCCATTATCGAAAAATGGAATCTGACACAGTATGATGTTTTGGAAACACCTGCGCCAGAATCATCAACACCAGATACCGTGACGGAGTTCCCGGCTGCACCATTTAGTGTAAAGGTAATCATTGATAGTTTGAATTACCGCTCGGAACCGTCAATGGATGGAAAGGTCAAGGGTCAGACAGGAAAAGGTGTATTTACCATTGTGGAAGTAAAAGACGGATGGGGCAGACTTAAGAGTGGAGCAGGATGGATTTGGCTCGGTAACCCTACATATTGTACTGTTCAGGGTACGGTAGCAGAAACACCAAAGACCTCAAGTACCAAAACGGTAGACGAGGTGGCAAGAGAAGTTATCAAAGGTATGTGGGGCAATGGTGCCGATAGAAAGGCAAAGCTTACTGCAGCCGGATATGATTATGCAAAGGTACAGCAGAGAGTCAATGAACTCTTAAAATAATATAGTTTACAGTGCTATGAGCCTGTCTGCATTCTGCGGAGTGTGGGCAGGCCTTTTATTTTTTTCTTGAAATCATCCTTTTGATGACTTGCAGACGGCTACTAGTTAGGAAGAGCAAAACGATGAAAAGAAAAATTAAAAAGGTTTTCAAAAAGCGTCCTTTTGAACATCTTCCCAAGGCTAATAGTTAGAGGGCAGCAAACAAGGCTCTCGGAATTGGAGGTGTAACGATGAAACATAATCTTCACATTAGTGTTTCTGACAAGCCACAACGAAACGGCATGGTTTCCTACAAGAATATCACTTTGAGAGAAAGATTCATGAGAATGCTCTTTGGTAAAAAGCAGAAAATTATGATTCTTGTTCCGGGAGATACGATTGAGGAACTTGCCATCACAAGAGTTACGGAAGGAGGTAGACCATGAAAAAAGTAACTGAATTACTTGACGCTGTTGTTAACGTCATCACGAATGTGCGTAATCTTGCAGACAGTCTTCAGGTGGTAGCTGATGTTCTTTCAGAGTTCAAATCTGCAGAAGTAATTGAGGCACAGCCTGTAGCACAGATTCCTGAAAAGACTTCAAAGCCTAAGAAGGAAAAAGCCAAGGTTTATACACTCGAAGATGTAAGAGGAGTTCTTGCTGAAAAGAGCCAGAACGGTCTTACTGCAGAGGTTAAGGGTTTGATTGCTAAATACGGAGGCAGCAAGTTATCCGACATCGACCCTAGCAAGTATGCAGAAATCATCAAAGAGGCGGAGGTGCTTGGAAATGAGTAATCATGCATTCCTTTCCCCTTCAAGTTCTCACAGATGGCTCAACTGTACACCAAGTGCAAGTCTTGAATCAGAATTTGAAAATAAGACAAGTCAGGCAGCAGAAGAAGGAACAGCTGCTCACGCATGGTGCGAACACAAGCTGAAAAAGGCACTCCGCAGAAGAAGTAAAAGACCTGTCTCAGCATATGACAGTGATGAGATGCAGGAACACACCGATGCATATGTGGACTTTGTCTTGGAACAGCTTGATATTGTAAAGCAGAATTGTAAGGACCCATTAGTGCTGATAGAGCAACACGTAGACTTCTCTGAATATGTGCCGGACGGGTACGGAACTGCAGACTGTGTGATTGTTTCGGACGATAAACTGCACATCATTGATTTCAAGTATGGCATGGGAGTTCTGGTAGATGCAACAGACAATCCACAGATGAAATGCTATGCACTCGGTGTCCTTGCAATCTATGACAGTTTATATGACATCGAAGAGGTGTCCATGTCCATCTTCCAGCCACGCAGGGAGAATGTCAGTACCTGGACAATTTCAGTTTCAGAACTGAAGAGCTGGGCAGAAGAAGTCTTAAAGCCAAAGGCTGAAATGGCCATGAAGGGCGAAGGCGAATACTGTCCCGGTGAGTGGTGTACCTTCTGTAAGGCAGCAGTCAGATGCAGAGCCAGAGCAGAAGAAAAGTTAAAATTGGCACAGGAAGAATTCAAACTTCCACCACTTCTTACGGATAAGGAAATCGAAGAAATCTTGACGGTTATTCCTGATCTTACAAAGTGGGCAAATGAAATTATGGCTTATGCTACCGAATCTGCAGTAAACCACGGTAAGCAGTGGAACGGATTCAAGGTTGTGGAAGGACACTCTGTCCGTAAGTACAAGGACGAGGACGAAGTTGCCAAAGCAGCCAAGGAAGCAGGTTATAAGGACATTTACCGTCAGAGCCTTATCACTCTTACAGAGATGCAGAAACTGATGGGAAAGACAACATTTGAAAAGGTACTGGGTGACCTTATCTATAAACCACCCGGAAAGCCGACTCTTGTTCCGGTTACGGATAAAAGAGAGGCAATGAACATAACAGACGCTAAAAACGAATTTAAAATGGAGAATTAACGATTATGACAAATGTAAGTAAAACAAAGGTTATCACAGGTAAGAATACAAGACTTTCTTATTTTCACGGCTGGGAGCCTACTTCAATTAATGGAGGACCTGAAAGATACAGTGTATCTGTTCTTATTCCGAAAGATGACACAGAAACAGTAAATGCAATCAATGCTGCAGTGGATGCAGCTATCGAAGAAGGCATTGCTAAGTTTGGTGGAAAGAAGCCTAACAAGGCAGCAATCAAGCTTCCTCTTCGTGACGGAGATACAGAGCGTGAAGACGAGGCTTATGCCGGACATTGGTTCATCAATGCCAATAGCAAGACTGCACCTCAGATTGTTGATAAGGCAGTAAAGCCTATCCTTGACCGTGATGAGGTGTATAGCGGTTGCTATGCAAGGGTATCTCTTAACTTCTATGCATTCAACTCCAATGGTAATAAGGGTATTGCCTGTGGTCTTGGAAATATTCAGAAAATCAAAGATGGAGAACCTTTGGGAGGTCGTAGTTTAGCAACTGATGATTTTACCACAGAAGATGACGATGATTTTCTGTCTTAATCTAAAATAAAATATTTATGTATCGCAGGCGGTGGAGGACTATCCTCTGCCGTCTGTTTTACTTTGGAAGGAGTGAAAATGTGAAATCAATCAGTATTGATATAGAAACCTTTTCAAGTGTGAATCTGCAGAAGTCTGGGGTTTACCGTTATGCCGAAAGTGATGATTTTGAAATCCTTCTGTTCGGATATTCTGTTGACGGTGGAGAGGTTAAGGTTGTAGATCTTGCAATGGGAGAAAAGATACCAGACAATATCATTGATGCTCTTACAGATGATTCTGTAATAAAGTGGGCATTTAATGCACAGTTTGAAAGGATATGTCTTTCAAGATATCTTTCTGATATGGGGATATATCTTAATCCGTTTTATGATAATCATCCGTTATCTACACGTTGTGCAAGATTCTTAAACCCATCATCATGGCGTTGTACTCTTGTCTGGGCTGCAACTCTTGGACTTCCATTATCCCTTGAAGGAGTAGGAGCCGTTCTGGGACTTGAAAAGCAGAAGTTGTCGGAAGGCAAGAATCTCATCAAATACTTCTGTGTTCCCTGTTCTCCAACCAAGGTAAACGGTGGCAGAACAAGAAATATGCCATATCACGATTTGGAGAAGTGGACGCAGTTTAAGGCATATAACCTTCGAGATGTTGAAACAGAAATGGGTATACAGTGGAAACTATCTCGTTTCCCAGTAAGCGAAGATATCTGGGATGAATATCATTTAGACCAGGAAATCAATGACCGTGGAATTGGTGTTGATATGGCTTTTGTTAAGAACGCCATTACCTTTGATGAGAAGAGCAAGACGGCACTTACAAAACAGATGCAGGAACTTACCGGTCTTGAAAATCCAAATTCCGTACAGCAGATGAAAAACTGGCTTTCTGAAAATGGTCTTGAAACGGACAGTCTTGGAAAGAAAGTAGTAGCAGAAATGATTAAGGATGCTCCCGACCATCTTGTAGATGTGTTATCTCTTCGTCAGCAGCTTGCGAAAAGCAGTGTGAAGAAATATACGGCTATGGAAAATGCCGTTTGTATTGATAACAGAGCGAGAGGAATGTTCCAGTTCTATGGTGCAAATCGAACGGGAAGATTCGCGGGAAGGCTAGTGCAGTTACAGAACCTTCCTCAGAACCATATGCCTGACCTTGCAGAGGCTAGAGGGTTAGTACGAAGTGGAAACTTTGATGCCTTGGAGGTTCTCTACGATGACATCCCGGATACTTTATCGCAGCTTATCCGTACAGCCTTTGTGCCACAGGGAGATAATAAATTTATTGTAGCTGACTTCTCTGCTATTGAAGCGAGAGTACTTGCGTGGCTTGCAGGCGAGAAGTGGAGAATGAAAGTGTTTGAAGAAGGCAAAGACATCTATTGTAGTAGTGCATCACAAATGTTTGGAGTGCCAGTTGAGAAACACGGCATCAATGGTCACTTAAGACAAAAGGGAAAAATTGCGGAACTGGCTCTTGGATATGGAGGGGCTGTAGGAGCATTAAAAGCTATGGGTGCCATTGAAATGGGACTTACTGAAGATGAGTTGCAACCTCTAGTGTATGCCTGGAGAAATTCCAATCCTGCGATAACAATGTTATGGTGGGATGTAGACAACTGTGTAAAAGAAACTGTTAAAAAGAGAGTTGCTACCGAAATCCACGGTATCCGTTTTGAATATGAGAGTGGATTCCTGTTTATCATTCTCCCTTCCGGCAGAAGGCTTGCATATGTAAAACCCAAGATGGGTGTGAATCAGTTCGGTGGTGAGTCTGTTACCTATGAAGGTGTGGGTGGAACGAAGAAGTGGGAAAGACTCGAAAGCTATGGTCCCAAGTTCTGCGAGAATATCACGCAGGCAATCGCAAGGGATGTTCTAATGTATGCCATGCAGACATTAAGGAACTGCAGCATTGTTGCTCATGTGCATGATGAAGTCATCATCGAGTGCAGAAAGGATATGTCCCTTGATGCAGTGTGTGAGCAGATGGGAAGAACTCCACCATGGGCAAAGGGTCTGCTTCTTCGTGCTGATGGTTATGAATGTCAGTTTTATAAAAAAGATTAATAGAAAACGTCCTTTTATACCTCCTGCCAAGGCTACCTGGTAGGAGGTGCTTTTTTATGCATATTACAAAATTAGAAGAAGGTGCTGTAGCACCAAAGCCGGATAAAAAGCAATTTACACAGGAAGAATTGCAGCAGGAGTTCGAATTCATTTTAGCTGAGAAGATAGTCCGTAAGATGACAGAAAAGGGTCTTATTACTGATGATGAATTACACAAAATATCGGAGAAAAATCGACTTATTTTCTCCCCTTATCTAAGCGAGATTTATCAGTAAATGACTTGATATATATCGGTATCTACGGGAATATGTCCATACGAAAGTGAGGTGATTTAAGTGAAGAATGTAACAAAAATCAATCAGGTTGATTTCTCTATCTTCAAGAAGACTAGAGTAGCTGCATACTGTAGAGTTTCTACGGATAGTGATGAACAGGAACTCAGCCTTGATACACAGAGAAATCACTACGAAAGTTACATCAAAGCCAATAGCGAATGGGAATATGCTGGTATTTATTATGATGATGGTATCAGCGGTACAAAGACTGCAAAGAGAGATGGCTTGTTAAGGCTTGTTGAAGACTGCGAGAAAGGTCTTATCGATCTTGTCATTACAAAGTCTATCAGTAGATTCAGTAGAAACACAACTGACTGTCTGGCACTTGTCAGAAAGCTTTTGAACTATGATGTCTATATTATTTTTGAAAAAGAAAATATCCACACGGCCTCGATGGAGAGTGAACTGATGCTTGCAATCTTGGCCAGTATGGCTGAAAGTGAAGTCCGTTCTATTTCCGAGAACGAAAAGTGGAGTATTAAAAAGAGATTTCAAAACGGCACATATATATTTTCTTATCCGCCGTATGGTTATGCCAATGTGGACGGAGAAATGGTCATTGTTCCTGAACAGGCAGAGATTGTAAAACAGATATTTGCTGATTGTCTTGCCGGAAAGAGTACACACATTATTGCAAAGGAATTGAACGAACGAGGAATTCCAAGCCGTAAAGGTGGCAAATGGACTGGTGGTACGATTAACGGAATTCTTGTTAATGAAAAGTATATTGGAGCTGCTCTTTACCAGAAAACCTATACGGATGAGAACTTCAAAAGAAAAAGGAACTATGGTGAGGAAGAACAGTATTATTGCGAAGACCATCATGAGCCAATCATTGACAAGGATACTTTTGAAAAGGCTAAAGAGGCCATAAGGCAGAGAGGTCTTGAAAAAGGTAATTGCAGCGAAGATACATCAAAGTATCAGAACAGATATGCCATGTCCGGCAAAATCAAGTGCGGAGAGTGTGGCAGATCCTTCAAAAGAAGATATCACTATATTTCACACGGGAAAAGCTACAATGCCTGGTGCTGTGGCGGTCACTTGGAAGATTCCAAGTTCTGCTCTATGAAGTATATTCGTGAAGATGATTTGAACAGAGTGTTCCTTACAATGATGAACAAGCTGCGTTTTGGCAATGACCTGGTCTTGAAGCCACTTCTTATTTCCATCACAACAAGCAGTTCAAAAAAGAATGCTAATAGCGTGGAAGATATCGAAAAGGAAATGAAGAGCAATGAAGAACAGCGAAAACAGCTGAATGTGCTTCTTACCAAGGGATATCTTGAAAGACCTGTATTTGCCGAGGCACATAACAAATTGGTTATGGAATACGAGCATCTGACAGCAAAGCGAGATTTGTTATTCAGAATGGACGATGCCGGATATACGATGGAGCAGGCTCTAAAAGAGTTAGTTGATTTCCTTAACAGTGCAGAACCTTTTACCGAATGGGATGAATTCTTATTTGAAAGATTTATAGAAAAGGTAAAGGTTATAACCAGAGAGGAAGTTGAGTTTGAATTCAAATGCGGCTTAAAACTTAAGGAAAGGATTGATTGATATGGCACACATACCATTGGGGTACAAAATAGTTGACGGATGTGCTGTGGTCGATGAACCGACTGTCAAGCAGATTAAGGAAACTTACAGATACTACTTTGAAGGCAAGTCACTGGTTGATGCGGCTGAGAAAGCGGGATTCAAAATGAATCACTCAACAGTCAAGAGAATGCTTTCTAATAAAAAGTATCTTGGTACAGACTATTACCCACAGATTATTGATGAAGAAACCATAGAAAGGTTTCAGGAAGAACTGACACGAAGGGCAGGAAATCTAGGAAGGCTTGACAGAAAAAGCAAGGATAGAAATAAAACAATACCCACATCCTTTTATTTCAAACCTGCAGACCTTACCTTTCCAGACCCTTTCGAGCAGGCAGAATATATTTACAGTTTGATAGAAAGCGAGGAATAGCAGATGGCAGCAACAAAGAATGTAACAGTTATTCCGGCAAAAAAGCGTGTGGGAAATACAGTAACTGCAGATGATAAGCCAAAGCTAAAGGTCGCAGCGTACTGTCGAGTAAGTACTGACAGCGATGAGCAGGCTACAAGTTACGATGCCCAGGTTGAACATTACACGGAATATATTAGGAAAAATCCTGAATGGGAATTTGCCGGGATATATGCTGATGATGGTATCAGCGGTACAAACACTAAAAAGAGAGAAGAATTTAATCGAATGATTGAAGATACGATGGCGGGTAAAATCGATATGATCATCACAAAATCAATCAGCCGGTTTGCAAGAAATACTCTGGACTGCCTTAAATACATAAGACAGCTTAAGGAAAAGAATGTGCCTGTGTTCTTTGAAAAGGAAAATATCAATACAATGGATTCCAAGGGAGAGGTTCTTCTTACCATTATGGCTTCTCTTGCACAGCAGGAATCGGAGTCACTTTCTAAGAATGTAAAAATGGGACTTCAATTCCGATACCAGAACGGAGAGGTTCAGGTCAACCATAATTGGTTCTTGGGATACACAAAAGACGAGAATGGACATCTCATCATTGATGAAGAACAAGCTGTGGTAGTAAGAAGAATATTCCGAGAGTATCTTCAAGGGGCAAGCCTTAAGAATATAGCAGACGGACTTATGGCAGATGGTATTCCAACGGCTACCGGGAATATGAAATGGCGCAGTGACGGCATCAGAAAGATTCTCACAAACGAAAAGTATATGGGAGATGCACTTTTGCAGAAGACTTACACGGTTGATGTTCTTACGAAAAAACGAGTGTCCAACAACGGCATTGTTCCACAGTACTATGTTGAGAACAACCATGAAGCAATCATTCCCCGACAGCTTTTCATGCAGGTGCAGGAAGAACTGCAAAGAAGGGCTCATCTGAGAACAGAAGACGGAAAGACAAAAAGGGTCTACAGCAGTAAGTATGCATTATCGAGCATTGTCTACTGCGGTAAATGCGGAGATCTTTTCAGAAGAGTTGCATGGAAAGCCAGGGGTGCATCCTACAATAAATGGAGATGTGCCAGCCGAATTGAAAAGGGTTCGAAAGAAGGATGTAATGCCGAGGCTATAAGCGAAACAGAAATTCAGAACGCAGTGGTCAGAGCCATCAATAAGACCCTTGGCGGACGAGAACAGTTCTTGGTACAACTTCAAAATAATATCGAGGATGTTCTGAATGGAGATTCAACGGCAACACTTGAGTATATAGACCAAAGGATGGCAGAATTGCAGGAAAAACTGGTAATGCGTGTAAACAAAAATGCCGAGTACGAAGTTATTGCAAATGAGATTGATGCCCTTCGAGAAAAAAAGGCAGCAGTTGTAACCAGAGATGCTGAACAGGAGATGTTAAGAAAACGAATTTGCGAGATGCGACACTTCCTGCAGACCCAGACAAACAGAATAACCGAATATGATGAGCAGCTTGTAAGAAGGCTTATTGAGAAAATCACGGTTTACGATGATAAACTTATCTTTGAATTCAAGTCCGGCATGACCATTGAACTGAAGAGATAATTTAATAAAGGTATGATACAGACACCTTGCAGCAATGCAGGGTGTTTTTGTCGTTCATAGAAAATTTACAGAGTGAAACTGTGCCAGGATTGAATTTATCAACCAAATGGTTTATAATATAATGAGTTGAGGTGTGTTTTGAGGATGGAGGAAAGTATGAAAACATCCGATATGATTAGAGAATTATGTAATAAGAAGAATATAAGCGTTTCGGAACTTGCCAGACGGATAGGTCAGACTCCACAGAACTTTGGCAAGAAACTGAAACGTGATACGGTTACTCTTGATGAGTTGAAACAGATTGCTGATGTTATGGAGGTTACCTTTGAGCAATCATTTATCTTCCCGGATGGAGGACAGATAAAAACAAGTAACGAATAGGAAAGTTAGGAGGACTTAAATAATGGCAGATGAACTACAGCCGCTTTCTTTACTTTTTCAAAACAGACTTTTCAGAATTCCGGACTATCAGAGAGGTTATGCTTGGCAACAGTCACAGCTTATTGATTTTTGGGATGATTTAGTTAATTTGCAAGATGGAAGATATCACTATACGGGTTTGCTGTCTCTTAAGAATCTGAAATCTTCTGAAACAACATCATGGGGCAGTGACCTTTGGATGGTATCAAAAGGATTCAAGCCATGTCATATTGTTGATGGGCAGCAGAGACTGACAACCTTTGTTATTCTTTTGAATGAAATTGTAGAGTATTCTAGAACATTAGAAGAGAATGAAGGTTTGTCCGACCAGAATATTGTGCTGGGATATGAAACGCTGGAAGATGTAGTGTCCAAATACATCTGTCAGCATAGGCCACCTAATAAGCAGATAACTACATACCTGTTCGGCTATGAGGTGGATAATCCTAGTTCGGACTATTTACAGTACAGAATTTTTAATGAGCCATATTCCGGGACTGTTAATGAAACATATTACACAAGAAATCTGAAGTTCGCCAAGAACTTCTTTAGAGATAATCTGACCGCCCTTTATGAGAGCGAAGGCCTGGATGGTATCAATGAGCTTTATCTTAAACTGACACAGAGGCTGATGTTTAACATCCATGAAATTGATGATGATTACGATGTGTTTGTAGCATTTGAAACCATGAACAACCGTGGTAAGAAACTCACAAACCTGGAATTATTGAAGAACCGACTGATTTACCTGACAACTCTTTATCTGGACAGTAAGTTCGATAAGATGGATAAAGAGAATCTGCGTAAACAGATTAATGATACTTGGAAGGAAGTGTACTTCCAACTTGGCAGAAATGATAAGACCCCACTCTCAGACGATGATTTTTTGAGGGCACATTGGATTGTGTATTTCGCTTATTCCAGAAGAAAAGGTGATGACTATATCCATTTCCTTTTGAATAAATTCTCTGCCAAGAATATTTTTGAAAAGAAAACAGTGGCTGTTACCGACGACTTTTTGGCGGTTGTTGGTGATACGGACTATGATTCGGATACTGACATTGAAGATGAATCTAGTGAAGTAGAAACTGTTGAGGTTTTCAAACTTGAACCTAGAGAAATCCTTGAATATGTAAACAGCCTGAAAGATATGGCAAAGTACTGGTATGATACTTTCTTCCCATTCCAGAGTGAGAACCTTTCTGATGATGAAAAGGTATGGGTTGATCGTTTGAATCGTATCGGCATTGGACATTTCAGACCTTTGATTATGGCTGTTATTAGCAGAAGGGACTTGAAGCCGGAAAAGAGAATTGAACTGTATACAGCTGTTGAGAGATTTATCTTTATTTGTTTCCGTCTTGGCTACTTTAATGCTACATTCAGAAGTAGTGAGTATTATCGTGCATCTCGCAGCATTTACCGCAAGGAAATGGACATTGACGATTTGATCAATGATATCAATGAAACTACGGATGCCAACATCGAATATGCACTTCCGAACTTTATAACCAAGATAGAAAAGCACTTCGATAACAAGGGTGGCTTCTATTACTGGAACTCAATCAAGTACTTCTTATATGAGTATGAGTACCAACTTGCAAAGAAAAACAATCTGGATAAGGTGAGTTGGGAGATGTTCACAAAGACTGAAAAAGACAAAGTTTCTATTGAACATATTCTTCCACAGACTCCTACAAAATATTATTGGCGTAACCAGTTCAGACAGTTTAGCGATGAGGAGATTGAGCTACTTTCTTGTGCTATTGGAAACCTTCTTCCTCTTTCACAGAGCATCAACTCTGCATTACAGAATGATAGTTTTGAGGATAAAAAGGTATCCAAGAATGGCGGTCGAAGAGGATATCAGAACGGATCGCATTCCGAAATCGAGGTTGCCCAGGAAAACGATTGGACTGCAGAATGTATTTATCAAAGAAGTAAAAAACTTCTGGAATTCATGGAAAACAGGTGGAAGTTTAGTTTTACATCGGATCAGCTGAATAAACTTATCTATGTGACCTGGGTAAATGATGATAGACCAATGCCGGCTCCATTACCGGAAGAAAAGGAAGAATCAGAAATTTCATTAAGTAAAGATAAAATGCCCGAAAAACCTATTGGAAATTTAGAGAAACTTCAGCTAAAGTTCTGGACAGAATTTGTAGAGTACTGTAAAGCAGAAGGTAGAGACAGTGATATTGCACTTCGTAAGCCTTTGGCACAGAACTGGTATGATGTTCCAGTAAACGGTGCCGACTACCATCTGTCCTATACCGTAACTCGAAGCAAATATTTGTCCTTGCTGATTTATGCGTATAATAAAGAAGTATTTGAAAGACTCGAAAGCAAGAAAAGTAAAATTGAAGAAGTCTTTGGTGATAAGCTGGATTGGTATTCCAGCCGTGAAGGTAGCGAGGCAAAACGAATCATTTATAAGCGTGAAGCAGACGTGTTCAATCCATCAAAGCAAGAAGAGTATTTTGCCTGGATGATTGATAAATGCGATGAACTCAGCAATGCTCTTGTGCAAGTTGGAGAAATGGATGAAGAACCACAGGAGAAAGATAAGTTTTCAAAGTTGAAACAGTATCTTGAAAACTGTGGAAAGACCGAAATGACATTGACCTTTGCTGATATTGAAGCTATTATCGGCTGTACCCTTTGTAAGTCTGCATACAACTATTCTGCATACTGGAATCCATCACCGACCCATACGATGCCGAATACTATCTTGGCAGCAGGTTTTAAAGTAGTATCGGTTGATTTGGTTTCGAAGTCATTATTATTGCAGAAATAATAGCATTTTTCGGGAAGTTATCTAATTTGTAGGAGGTGTTGACATGAGAGTGTTGGATTTGGATATGGATTATTTCATGACCAAAATAGCTAACACACCATTTTCTTGTAAGGAAAGACTTGCTGAAGAGGATTATGGTAATTCAGTATGGTCTGCAGAAGAAGTTCGACAATTCTTAGAGCATAATTTAGGATTATCAAAAAAACACAAAATACCGGGAAGAATTGTGAGCGGGCATAATGAAGCACTGTTCTTCTGGGAAGAACTTATTAATGGCAAAAAGCTTTCAGATCCCTTTGATGTTGTTCATGTTGATTCTCATGCTGATTTAGGCTTGGGTGACGCATCATGGAGTTTTTTGCAAAGTGCGTTTCTTACACTTCCGATTGATTCAAGAAGAAAAATAAGCGAGTATGAATTTTGCGATAAAATAAAAAGAATTAGTATAGGTGATTATTTGCTTTGGGCAGTTGCCTATAAAATGGTTTCATCTATCACATATTGTGCAAACCCTCATGGTGACAAGAACGATTATGTGCTTGACACGTTAAAGGATTTTCATGAAGAGTACATTTGGGATAAGCCTGTAAAAAATTATATACAGTTAAAGTATAATAAAACAATGGAAATGCCTGATTATGATTCGTCTGACGCATATAAGAAAAAATATCTTGAGGGTGCAATAAAAGATCCTGTAGTGGAATTGCTAATAATTCCAACAATTGAGGATGTGAAATTTGATGGAGACTTTGATTATGCGGTTATAGCACAATCACCCAATTACACCCCGGCAAGTGCAGATTTCATACTGGATATTTTCAGAGAATATATCGAAGAAATATAATAGTTGCCAATTTGCCTACACAAATTATAGGGCAATTCAAGGTTCTCACAGGCTCGATACCCCCGGTATTTTTGGTAAAGGTGCGTTCCACCATTCCCTTGTACAATAGGGGTTGGGTATGTTTTGTGTTGAACAATCGAGCCACGTTGAGAGCGTAGTATTGCTGTCAAGAAAAGATAAATAAAGGCTGAAAAGCGGCGTATTTCCGGCTTTTCAGTAGTTAGGAGGTAATGCCTGACCTTTGAAAAGGCTCGGTTATTTTATATGAAAACATATCTACTGCAAAATATGTGTCAGCTTGTAACCTCGGATTAGATGTCACAATTTGAGACAGTGGATTAGATGTCAGGCATTTTGGGATGATTTTTGGAAAATGAAAAAGGGTGACAACCAATCCTGCAGGACTGACTCCTATTGAAATCGGTCAGGAAGTAACCTATAAAGAGGCAAAATTAACATTTCTTTGCGAAAAGTTGTATCAGCATCAATTTTCCAAAGAGGATATTACAACTGAAGTTCAGGAGTATTATGCTTCCATGCCAAAAGTATATCCAGATTTCAATGGAGGCTGGCAACCACATATTGTTTTTGTAGGTGAAATTATAGAGGTTAGGGATGAGCGATAAATTTGGATTTAGAGGATGTGAATGAGCAGCATGAAGAAAATAAAAGAAGGAATTAATTTAAAAAAATTCCTTAGGCTGAAGAATACAGGAAGTATCTTTGTGATTGCGGGGCTTTTGACGATTTTTGTAATAGCGTTGTACACATTTATTCTGCAAAGTTCTTACACTAAGACCGCCCTTGAAACAGAAATCATACGTGACACAGCGAGTGCAGATGCAGTACACAAACTCGTGGATGGAAGAATCGGCAAAGAAGATTTTGATCAAATCAAAGATCAATCTGATGAAAAGAAGCAATTATATAAGGATATTTCTTCATATTTCAATGAAATCAGAACACTGAATTCTACTCGATATATTTATACCGCTACAAAAAATGAAGAAGGAAAACTCGTTTATGTGGTAGACGGTTTGGATTCGGATGCGGATGATGTAAGACACCCTGGAGATTATATTGAGGAAGAAATGGTTCCGTATATTGATAGGGCTATTTCTGGGGAGAATGTGTACTCTCAGGATATCATTGATACAACATGGGGTCCGATTTTTACGGCTTGCTATCCTGTAAGAGCAAATCATGATGGGACAGGAGAAATCATTGGCGCATTTTGCATTGAAATGGATATGCAATCAGCTTATGGAATGGTTGAAGAGACGAATCATATTTCCATCATCTGCGGTTTAGTCGCAGGAGCTGTATTGCTTTTGATTTGTCTATATACCTATTATGTTTACCAGAAAAGCAAGGCAGAAGAGCAAAAACAAAAACAATTATTAATGACCGCCGCTGAGGAAGCAGATGCTGCCAACAAAGCAAAATCTGCGTTTTTGCTTAGTATTAGCCATGACATCAGAACGCCGATGAATGCCATTATTGGATTTACAAACATTGCGCTTCACCAGAACACGGTTTCAGATATTCATGATAGCTTGGAGAAAGTTCAAAAAAGTTCGAATCATCTTCTCTCTTTGTTGAATGACGTTCTGGATTTTACTCGCATTGAAAGTGGAAAAGTTACTATTTCGCCCGAGCCAGTAGACATTACTCAATTGACAGATAACGTCCAGGCGATTATGAATGGACTTCTTTATAACCGAGATCTTAAGTTTGAAGTACATCGAGAAATCCCAAAGAACCCATATGTCCTTGCGGATGTTGCGCGTATCCGAGAAGTTTTGGTGAATCTTCTTGGCAATGCTGTGAAATTCACAAAGGACGGCGGAAAGATTACTTTGGATATCAGCAGTTACCCAGGAGCGGATGAGAAACATATCATAACTCGTTATGTTGTTCGAGATAACGGTATTGGCATGAGCGAAGAGTTCCAGAAAAAATTATTCGATCCGTTTTCACAAGAAGATGATGCTAATGCCAGAACTCAATATAAGGGAACCGGTCTTGGTATGGCCATCACAAAAAAATATGTGGATATGATGGGCGGTTCGATTGCTGTTGAGAGCAAAAAAGGTGTAGGTTCTACATTCACAGTGGAGATCCCACTGGAGTTGTCAGAACAGGTTATTCAATCAGAACAAAAACAACATCTACATAGAGATTTGACGGGTATTCATGTTCTTATGGCTGAGGATAATGATCTAAATGCTGAACTTGCTACGATGATGCTGGAAGATGCTGGTGTGACCGTAACACGCGCATCAGACGGAAAAGAAGTTGTGGATTTGTTTAAAAATCACCCACGAGGCACATACGATCTTATTTTGATGGATATTATGATGCCAAACATGGATGGACACCAAGCAGCAAAAGCCATTCGAGCCTTGGGTATAGAGCGGTCCGATGCAGTTACGATTCCAATTATAGCTTTGTCTGCAAATGCTTTTATAGATGATATTCAGGAATCCCTGGATTCAGGCATGAATGATCATATTTCCAAGCCGATTAACATGGAGGAATTAATCGATACTATCACTAAATACATTAAACACTATTAGGAAAACAAAGAAGTGAATTCTGATTTTCCTGTACCTTTTCAAAATCTTTTCTGCTGATTATGGAAGATCTGGAACAAAATGCGTGCTACTGATCCTGAATATGCATTTGCGATAAAAAATGTCGACACCGCTAAGGTTTGGCAGCTTGAAAATCTCTTCGAGCTGCAGGCTGAGGAGATTGCAATTCAGACGTGTTTGGTAATGTAGTCATTCCTTATTTCTTATCAAAAATCAACAAAACTCGTTTGGTTTAGTTTTAGTCAAACGAGTTTTGTTTTTTACTCCCTGAGATTTTCTTTGAGTTTTACTTTTCGATATTCTTTTGGTGACATACCAATGTATTTATGAAACAGTCTGCTGAAATAAAGCGAATTGGTGTATCCAACCATATTTGCAATTTCAGTAATGGTATAGTCCGTATTTTCTAACAAACTTTGTGCGTTGGAGATTCGCAGCTTTAAGATATATTGCAGCGGACTGGATCCTGTGATTTCTTTAAAGCACTGAATAAACCAACAGTTGCTAAGCTCTCTGGATTCGGAGTACTCCTCAATGCTGATTTCTGTGTTGTAATTCTTACGAAAATAGTGCATCGCAAAAGCAACTTCTTTTTCACTGGTGCTGCTGAATTTCTTTGCACTCATGATTGCACGGCTTATCAAAACAAAAATAATTCGCAGCTGCAAAGAAATCAATTCATCATACTGTGGTCTGCAAAGCTGCAATTCCTGTATCATCTGACCAAATAACCACTGATAATCGGGAGATGTTCCAATATAGAGAATATTATTTTTCAGGTTGATATTATAATACTTTAAAATTTCTTCTACTTCATTTCCAGTAAAATGCACCCAATAAACATCGGTTTGATCTGCACGATAATAAACATATTCCTGTGGTTGATCCGGCAAATATATAATAATATTTCCGGCTGAAACCGTTTTTTCTTCTTCGTGAATGAAAAAATGTCCTTTTCCGGAGGCAATATATAAAAGCTGATAATCTTTTCTTCCCTTCGGACGATGTGTTACTACTTCAGAACGATTTTTCACACGATAATTTCCACAGCTTGTTACAATCAAAGGTTTCGTATTATCCACTACAGTAGATGTAGAGTTGTTTAAATAGGCAACTCTGACCGCTCTTGTTACAAAGAACAGCAAGGAAAGAGTTCAGATGGGTTCTTATCGCTTTATCTTCGCATTTGGAACAAGTCTACTGATTGTATACGGCGATGTTATCATTGGCGTTCACGGAGAAAACTTCTCCATGATGTTCGACAAAAAAGAGGGCGGCATCAGTTCTCTGAAATACAATGGTTTTGAATATATCACACGCACACCAAAGGTCAGCTTCTGGAGAGCAATGACGGACAATGACACCGGTGCTTCCGAGCCGTATAATCTTGCACAGTGGTATGCCGCAGGCAAATTTGCAAAGTATAAAACCGTTTCATGGCTGGAACAGGAAGATGCTTTGAAAATCACATTCACATATCAGGCTGCCTGTGTTCCGACTTTTGAGTTTACTGTATCCGAATAGAAATGATATACACGTTTATTCTGCTCCGGGTAGAACAGAAATCGGCGGTAATCATACCGATCATCAACATGGCTGTGTCATTGCAGGAGCAGTTGACTTAGATGTTATCGGTGTTGCAGCATTTCATGACGAAAACGTCATCAGAATTAAATCAGAGGGATACGATGAATTTGCAGTTTCACTTGACGATTTGGATGTTCATATCGGTGAAAAAGGTTCTTCTGAAATTGTCAGAGGGATTGCAGCTCGCTTTAAGGATTTAGGTGTAGAAATTTCCGGATTTGATATGTATACAACTTCAAATGTACTTGGTGGAAGCGGTATTTCTTCTTCTGCTGCATTTGAAACATTGATTGCAACGGCAATTGACAGCTATTACAATAACAATCAGATCGGTGCAGTAGAAATTGCAAAAATCGGACAATATGCAGAAAACTTTTATTTTGGCAAGAAAAGCGGATTGATGGATCAGATGGTTTGCTCCGTTGGTGGATTTGTTTTTCTTGATTTTCAAAACATTCAAAATCCAAGTATCCAAAAAATTGATTTTGACCTTTCAAGAACCGGCTATGCATTGATCATCACAGACACCAAAGGAGATCATTCTGATTTGACAGATGATTATGTAGCCGTTCGTACAGAAATGGACGAAGTTGCAGAATATTTGGACAAAATTCGTGCTACATTATGACAATCAGACCGTTTGGCGGTATTGAAATCAAATAATAGGAGGGGAAAATAATGAGTATACTTGTTTTAGGCGGTGCAGGATATATCGGTTCTCACACAGCTTTAGAGTTGATTCGTACCGGAGAAAGCGTTATTATTGCAGACAATCTTGCAACCGGACACATCGAAGCTGTTCCGAAAGATGCGAAATTTTATCTGGGTGATTTGCATGACAAGGCGTTTCTTGATAATATTTTTGAAAACGAACAGATAGATGCAGTGATTCACTTTGCAGCATATTCTCTTGTTGGAGAAAGCGTTGTCAATCCACTCAAGTATTACGACAATAATCTCTGCGGAACAAAAATTCTTTTGGATTCCATGGTTGAACACCATATTGATAAAATTGTATTTTCCTCAACCGCTGCCACCTATGGTGAACCGGAAAATATTCCGATTCTTGAAACAGACAGAACACAGCCAACCAATCCATATGGTGAAACCAAACTTGCTATGGAGAAGATGTTTTATTGGACTTCAAAAGCTCATGGTCTAAGATACGTTTCTCTCCACTATTTCAATGCTTGCGGAGCAGACAAATCAGGTAAAATCGGCGAGGCTCATAATCTGGAAAGTCATTTGATTCCTTTGATTCTTCAAGTCCCAAATGGAAAGAGAGAAAGTATCTCCATCTATGGAACAGATTATGATACTCCTGATGGAACTTGTATCAGAGACTACATCCATGTTACCGATTTTGCTCAGGCACATATTCTCGCTGTAAAGTACTTAAAAAACGGAAACGAAAGCAATATTTTCAATCTTGGAAATGGTGTCGGCTATTCCGTAAAAGAAGTAATTGATAAAGCAAGAAAAGTGACAGGGCACCCGATTCCGGCAATTGAAACGCCAAAGCGTGCCGGAGATCCTGCACGTCTGGTGGCTTCCAGTGAAAAGGCAAGAAAAATTCTTGGCTGGAATCCTGTACACGATAGCCTTGAAGAAATTATATCTGACGCATGGAATTGGCATAAGAATCATCCAGATGGTTTTTGAAAAGAGGTGTTATCATGATATACAGGGCAATAAACGGATTAATCCGTCATGCAATAGAAGCTGATTTGATTACAAGTGACGATATTTTCGTTGTTAGAAATCAGCTCATGGATATACTAAAACTGACTGACTGGAATGATAAAGAACCACTCACGGGAAATATTGAAGAACTTCTTGAACCCCTGATCGACTATGCAGTAAAAGCAGGAATCATTGAAGACACTTCTGTACGACGTGATCTATTCGATACAAGAGTTATGGGTGTTTTCACACCTATGCCGAGAGAAGTTAATGCCACATTTCAAAGAAAATATTCTGCTTCGCCATCAGCAGCTACAGAATGGTATTATGCTTTTAGTAAAAGCCTGAACTATGTTCGTGCTGAAAGAATTGCGAAAGATTTAAAGTGGACATATGAATCAGAATATGGAACACTTGACATTACTATAAACCGTTCTAAGCCAGAGAAAGATCCTCGTGATATTGCTGCTGCTAAATTGCAAAAAAAATCAGCCTATCCTCAATGTCAGCTTTGTGTTGAAAATATGGGATTTGCAGGTCACCAGACACACCCTGCAAGACAAAATCTTCGTCCGGTAAAGTTGAATATCAACAGCCAAGATTGGTTCATGCAGTATTCTCCTTATGGATATTATAATGAACACTGCATCGTCTTTAATAAACAGCATATTCCTATGACAATCAATGCACAGGTATTCAATAAACTGTTTGATTTTGTTGAGCAATTTCCACACTATTTTATCGGTTCAAATGCAGACCTTCCTATTGTAGGCGGTTCCATTCTAACGCATGAACACTTTCAAGGCGGCAATTATAATTTTGCAATGGCAAAAGCACCGATTGAAAGAACATTTCTTTTGAAAAATTATATGAATGTTAGTGCCGGCATTGTAAAATGGCCGATGTCTGTGATACGTCTTTCTTCAAAAAACAGGACGGCTTTGGTAGCTGCATGTGCTGATATTTTATCAAAATGGAGAACATATACGGATGAAGTGGTTGGAATTTTTGCAGAAACAGACGGAATTCTGCATAATACAATTACTCCAATTGCAAGAGCAACTTCTTCTGGATTTGAATGCGACTTGGTATTGAGAAACAATATTACAACGAAAGAAAGGCCGTTAGGTGTGTTCCATCCGAATCCTACCTTACATCATATCAAAAAAGAAAACATCGGATTGATTGAAGTGATGGGACTTGCTGTTCTTCCGGCGCGTTTAGCAGATGAACTGACACTTTTAAAAGATGCAATGCTGTCCGGCTGGTTTTGTCAATATCACTTGACACATTTTATTCGAACAAGAATTATGCAGCG